>QFCD01000766.1_pt1 | contig 85455 bp, 89 predicted proteins | sample 5346081 | NCBI WGS metagenome assembly QFCD01 (sample SAMN09062251, study PRJNA434731) | Human gut metagenome, whole genome shotgun sequencing project. | isolation source: stool timepoint A gemcode assembly | host: Homo sapiens | collected 2015 | reverse complement strand
GTGATCCCCCTCGCGCCAGCACGCGGTGGGGATGCAATGCACGCCATGATCGTCGGCGAAGGCGATGTGGCAGACGTAGGCCTCGTCAAGGATGGCATGCAGCGTGGTGCGGTCGTAGTGGCCGCGGTGCGCGACGCGGCGCACGCGGGTCCGTGCGGTGGGCGATGTTGGCTCTGTGGTGGACATGTGGGGCTCCGAATCGTCAATCGATAGGCCGACGGTAAAAAAACCGTGGCACCATGCGTAGACCCACAAAAACCAGAATTCCTGGAGCCACGATGGATTACGGGGTCCTGCTGTCGAACTACGAACGCACATCGATGCACGGCGAAGGCGGAACGCGCACTTCGCAGCAGCAACGGCTGTATGCGTGCCTGCGTACCGCCATCCTGAGCGGACAGATCGAGGAAGGTACGCGCCTGGCGCCATCGCGCACGCTGGCCGAAGAGCTGGGCATTGCGCGCAACTCGGTGCTCTACGCCTACGAGCAACTCGCCGCGGAGGGCTTCGTGCTCAGCCGACGGCAAGGCACGGTGGTGGCGCGCGTTGGCCTGCAGCAGACGCCCACGCCAGCGCCCGAAGCCGCGCCCGCGCTCTCGCGCCGCGTGAAAGACCTCGAACGCCCGCGCGGCGGCATGGACGACCTGCTGCCCTTCCTGCCCGGTACGCCCGCGCTGGATGAGTTTCCGCTCGCGCAATGGCGCCGCTGCATGGAGCGCGGGTGGCGCCGCATCGGTCCGGGGCAGATGGGCTACGGCCCGGTCGAAGGCAATGTCGCCCTGCGTCAGGCCGTGGCGGAATACCTGCGCGTTTCGCGCGGCGTGCGCTGCGACGCGACGCAGGTTTTCATCACCGACGGCACGCAGAACAGCCTCGACATGTGCGCGCGCACGCTGGCCGATGCAGGCGACACCGCGTGGATCGAAAACCCCGGTTATTACGGTGCCCGCGCCGCCTTGCAGGCCGCAGACATGCGATTGATCCCGATCAGCGTCGATGTGGACGGTCTCGCCCCGCGCGAAGAAGACTGGCGCGACACGCCGCCCCGGCTCATCTACATCACGCCGTCGCACCAATATCCGCTCGGCGCGGTGATGAGCCTGGAGCGCCGTCTCTCGCTCATCCAGCACGCACGCGCAGCTGGCGCATGGATCATCGAAGACGACTACGACAGCGAGTTCCGCCACACGGGTGCGCCGCTATCCGCCGTGCAGGGCCTGACTGAGAATGCGCCGGTCATCTATCTCGGCACGTTCAGCAAGATGCTGTTCCCGGCACTGCGCCTCGGCTATATGGTGGTGCCGCCTGCGCTGGTACCCGCGCTGAAGAAGACGGCCGGTGCGCTGATGCTGCGCGGGCGCGTGGCTGAGCAGCTGGCGCTGGCCGAGTTCATCGAGGCAGGACATTTCACGCGGCACCTTAGGCGCATGCGTCGTCTCTATGGCGAGCGCCGCGATGCGCTGCAGGCCGCGATCGAGCGCCACCTTGATGGCATCGTCACCGTATCGGGCGGCGCGGGCGGCATGCATCTTTCCGCCCGGCTCGACGCGCCGGTGGCCGACACCGAGGTCAGCCGCGTCGCCCGGGAACGCGGGATGGTGCTGCGGCCGTTGTCACGCTTCTGCTTGCCCGGCACGCTGACGGCGCAATACAACGGCCTTGTGCTCGGTTACGGCAACGTGCCGGCCGAAGCGATGGACGGATTGGTGAAGCGCATGCGGGACGTCATCGAAAGCGTGAGGGGCTGACTCGCCAGTGCAGCCGTGCGCTGCATGGCTTTGCCGCAAACGTTGCATGCACCGCACAACCGGTGCAACCCCGTCTCACGACGACGTGCACGCGTGCATCAGGCACCACAACCAAGGGAAAACCCGCCCCCATTCTTGCTGCGTTGCACGGTGTTCCGAATGTCACGCGATGCTACGATGCCTCGACCTATGGCTGTCTGCCAGTTTCCACAAGAAGCGGCGCAGGCGGCACCAAAAGAGACCTGCTGTCGGTGATCCCGGCACACCCACACGGAGCACGCATGAATGCCCCTCTGAACGACGCGCTACGCCGCGCGCTCGAAACCGTTTCCCTGGACGACAAGTACACGCTCGAGCGTGGCCGCATCTACATCAGCGGCACGCAGGCACTGGTGCGTCTGCCGATGCTGCAACAGGAGCGCGACCGCGCCGCTGGGCTGAACACGGCGGGCTTCATCTCCGGCTACCGCGGTTCGCCGCTGGGTGCGCTGGACCAGGCCTTGTGGAAGGCCAAGAAGCATCTGGCCGGCCACAACATCGTCTTCCAGGCGGGGCTCAACGAAGATTTGGCCGCCACGGCGGTCTGGGGCTCGCAGCAGGTCAATCTGTATCCGAACGCCAAGTTCAGCGGCGTGTTCGGCATGTGGTACGGCAAGGGGCCGGGCGTGGACCGCACGATCGACGTGTTCAAGCACGCCAACTCGGCCGGCTCGTCCGCGCATGGCGGCGTGCTGGTACTGGCAGGCGATGACCACGCCGCCAAGTCGTCCACGCTGGCGCACCAGTCCGAGCACGTCTTCAAGGCGGCCGGCATTCCGGTGCTGTATCCGTCGAACGTGCAGGAATACCTCGACTACGGCCTGCATGGCTGGGCAATGAGCCGCTACTCGGGCCTGTGGGTCTCGATGAAGTGCGTGACGGACGTGGTGGAATCGTCGGCTTCGGTCGACGTCGATCCGCACCGCGCGCAGATCATCCTGCCCGAAGATTTCGTCATGCCGCAGGGCGGCCTGAATATCCGCTGGCCCGATCCGCCGCTTGTGCAGGAAGCGCGCCTGCTCGACTACAAGTGGTACGCCGGTCTGTCGTACGTGCGGGCCAACAAGCTGGACCGCGTGGTGCTCGATTCGCCGCAGGCGCGCTTCGGCATCATGACCGCCGGCAAGGCGTATCTGGACGTGCGCCAGGCGCTGGTCGATCTCGGCCTGGATGAGGAAACTTGCCGCCGCATCGGCATCCGCCTGTACAAGGTCGGTTGCGTGTGGCCGCTGGAAGCGCACGGCGCGCGTGCGTTTGCCGAAGGGCTGCAAGAGATTCTGGTGGTGGAAGAGAAGCGCCAGATCCTGGAATACCAGCTCAAGGAAGAGCTGTACAACTACCGCGACGACGTGCGTCCGCGCGTGTACGGCAAGTTTGACGAGCGCGACAACGCCGGCGGCGAATGGTCGGTGCCGATGGCCAACTGGCTGCTGCCGGCGCATTACGAGCTGTCGCCTGCGCTGATCGCCCGCGCCATCGCCACGCGCCTGGAAAAGTTCGAGCTGCCCTCCGACGTGCGCGCACGCATCGCCTCGCGCATCGCCATCATCGACGCCAAAGAGAAGGCGCTCGCCAAGCCGCGCATTACCGCCGAGCGCAAGCCGTGGTTCTGCTCGGGCTGCCCGCACAACACGTCGACCAACGTGCCGGAAGGCTCGCGCGCGCTGGCCGGCATCGGCTGCCACTACATGACCGTGTGGATGGATCGCCGCACCGACACCTTCAGCCAGATGGGCGGCGAAGGCGTGGCGTGGATCGGACAGATGCCGTTTTCGGGCGACCAGCACGTGTTCGCCAACCTCGGCGACGGCACGTATTACCACTCGGGCCTGCTGGCGATTCGTGCCTCCATCGCGGCTAAGGTGAACATCACCTACAAGATCCTCTACAACGACGCCGTGGCCATGACGGGCGGCCAGCCGGTCGACGGCCCGCTGTCGGTGCCGCAGATTGCCGCGCAGGTCTACGCCGAAGGCACGTCGCGCATCGTCATCGTCACGGACGAGCCGGAGAAGTACAACGCCGCCATCAAGCTGCCCGAAGGCGTAACGGTGCACCACCGTGATCGCCTTGACGCCATTCAGCGCGAGCTGCGCGAGGTGCAAGGCACCAGCGTGTTGATCTACGACCAGACCTGCGCGACGGAAAAGCGCCGCCGCCGCAAGCGCGGCACGATGGTTGATCCGGCCCGCCGCGCGTTCATCAACGACGCCGTGTGCGAAGGCTGCGGCGATTGCTCGGTCAAGTCGAACTGCCTGTCGGTCGAGCCGCTGGAAACGGAGCTGGGCACGAAGCGCAAGATCAACCAGTCGTCCTGTAACAAGGATTTCTCGTGCGTGAACGGCTTCTGCCCGAGCTTCGTAACGGCCGAGGGCGCGCAGGTGCGCAAGCCGGAATCCCACGGCGTGTCGATGGAAGGCTTGCCGCTGCTGCCGCATCCTGAGCTGCCCGCCATCCAGCGCGCGTACGGCGTGCTGGTGACCGGCGTGGGCGGCACGGGCGTGGTGACGATCGGCGGCCTGCTCGGCATGGCCGCGCACATCGAAGGCAAGGGCGTGACCGTGCTCGACATGGCGGGCCTGGCGCAGAAAGGCGGCGCCGTGCTCTCGCACGTGCAGATCGGCGAGCGCCCCGATTCGATCCACGCCACGCGCATCGCCATGGGCGAGGCGGACCTCGTGATCGGCTGCGACGCGATTGTCTCGGCGTCGGATGAAGTGCTGTCGAAGGTGCAGCACGGTCAGACGCGCGCCATCATCAACAGCACGGCATCACCCACGGCCGACTTCATCAAGAACCCGAACTGGCGCTTCCCGGGCAGCTCGGCAGAGGCGGACATCCGCGCGGCCGTCGGCGACGCCTGCGCGTTTGAAGACGCCAACACGCTGGCCGTGCGCCTGCTGGGCGACGCCATCTTCACCAACCCGCTGGTGCTCGGCTTTGCGTGGCAAAAAGGCTGGGTTCCGCTGACGCACGACGCGCTCATCCGCGCGATCGAACTCAACGGCGTGGCCGTCGAGAAGAACAAGACCGCGTTCGAATGGGGCCGCCACCTCGCGCAAGACCGCGAGGCGGTGCTCAAGCTCGCCGGCGACGCACCGCGTGCCAAGGCCGACGTCATCGCCCTGCCCTCGCTCGACACGCTGATCGCCCGCCGCGTCGACCTGCTGACCGCCTACCAGAATGCTGCATATGCCGCTGAATTCCGCGCGGTGGTGGAGCGCGTGCGTGCAGCAGAAGCCGCCGTGGTGGGTGCCGGCCAGCCGCTGGCGCTGACGGAAGCCGTGGTGCGCAATCTGTCGAAGCTGATGGCGTACAAGGACGAATACGAAGTCGCCCGCCTGTACACCGATCCGGCATTCCTCGACAAGCTGCGCGCCCAGTTCGAAGGCGAACCCGGCCGCGACTACCAGCTCAACTTCTGGCTCGCGCCGCCCATGACGGCCAAGCGCGACGAGAAGGGCCACCTGGTCAAGCAACGCTTTGGTCCGAACACGATGCGCATCTTCAAGGTGCTCGCCAAGCTCAAGGGCCTGCGCGGCACGGCGCTCGACATCTTCGGCAAGACCGAAGAACGCCGCACCGAGCGCGCGTTGATCGGCGAATACCGCGCGCTGGTCGATGAACTGGCGAAGGGACTGACGGCGCAAAAGCTGGCGCAAGCCGTGGAACTGGCCCGCCTGCCGGAGGACATCCGCGGCTTCGGCCATGTGAAGGAGGCCAACCTGGCTGCGGCGCGCATCCGCTGGAATAAGCTGCTGGCACAGTGGCGCGATCCGGCGGCGGCACAGCAGGCGGCCTGAACGGCGCTAAGCGTTCGGCATTGCCAATAAAAAAACGGAGGCTTCGGCCTCCGTTTTTCTTGGTGCGCCCCCGCTACGTCAGCCCGGCACGATCTGCTGCGCGTAGTCGTACAGATCCTCCAGGATGGTTTGCGCGCGCGTGTCGCCGTTCTCCTCGGCTTCCGCGCCCAATTGCTGAAGCCGCTCGCCGAAGGTCTCAAAGGTCATGTAGCCATCGCGGCCTTCGAACAACCGCTCGGCGCGAAGCTGTTCCCACAGTTCGTATTCCTCTTCGTTCAACGTATCGGGAAAGTTGCGTGCGCGATAGCGGAACAGCAGCTCCGGCAGGCGTGCGTCGGCAAACTCCGCATGCAGGCGCGCGAGCTGTTCGCCGCTGAGCGTGCGCAGCTCGTTGAGCAGGCGGCGATCCTCGTTGCCGACGAATCCGCCGTAGAGGTTCTGGTCGACGTCTTCAATCGGCTCCAACTCGCGGGCGTACACCTGGCGCCATGTTTCGCGCATGTCGGGCGCGCCCTGGGCGATGGCGGCGTGGCGTTCGATCGTGGCGAAGTCGATGCCCCAGCGTTCTGCCTGCGCGGGCTGCAGCGTCTTCATGTTGCTGATGACGATGGGCGACTTGTTGATGTGGATCGACTTGATCGGCAGTCGCGTGGTGCCTTCGGCCAGATCGGCCGTGCGCGTGAACATGCGCTCGCGGATCGTGGCGACGTCCATGTCGAACAGCTCGGACGGGTCGAACGCCAGATCCCACACGATCAGTTCGTTCTTGTTGGTGGGGTGACCGCCCAGCGGCCACACCACGGCCATGCAGCCACGCTCCACGCCGTACATGCCGGAGATGTGCAGCAACGGCCGCGGCGCATCGCCAATCTCCGCCACCACGCGGTCTTTCTTGCGCAGCGCCAGGCAGAAATCGAACAGGCGCGGCTGCGCGTTGCGAATCAGACGCGCCAGCGCGATCGTCGCGCGCACGTCGGACACCGCATCGTGCGCGGCCTCGTGCACCAGGCCGTTGGCCTTGGACAGATGCTCCAGCTTGAAGCTGGGCCTGCCGTCTTCGTGGGTCGGCCATTGAATGCCTTCCGGGCGCAGCGCCCAGGTGGTGCGTACCACGTCGAGCAGATCCCAGCGCCCACATTCGTTCTGCCACTCGCGAGCATACGGGTCGATCAGGTTGCGCCAGAACAGGTGGCGCGTCACCTCATCGTCGAAGCGGATGGTGTTGTAGCCGACGCCGATGGTGCCGGGCGTGCCGAGTTCGCGCTCGATAGCCTGGGCGAAACGGTATTCCGGAATGCCTTGCCGGGCGCATTGCTGCGGCGTGATGCCGGTGATGAGGCACGACACCGGATCGGGCAGCCAGTCGTTGGAAGGCTGGCAGAACAGTTCGACCGGCTCGCCGATTTCGTTCAGCTCGGCATCGGTGCGGATGCCGGCAAACTGCGCGGGGCGATCACGGCGCGGCACGGCGCCGAACGTTTCGTAGTCGTGCCAGAGAAAGGTGGGAGTGACAGGCAAGGCAGCGGCTCGCTGGAAAACACTGAAGATGCCGGCATGCTAACAGCCTGCCGCCAGCGCCGCGCAAACGCGGGATGGTGCCAGAGTAAGCTAATGCCGTTGCCCACCTTCCCTGACGCGCCGACGCGCCCGAGCCGCCACCATGCGCATTCTTTTTTTCAGCAGCCACCGTTACGACGAAGACAGCTTCCGCGCCTCACTTGCACGCGGCGGCTACAGCTTCGACCTCGTTTTCCAGCGCGCGCACCTTGAAGCGCAGACGGCGTCCCTCGCGTCCGGCTTTGAAGGGGTATGTCCGTTCGTGAATGATTGCCTCGATGCGGAAGTGCTGGAGGCGTTGGCTGCAGGCGGCACGCGCCTGATCGCGCTGCGCTCGGCCGGTTTCAACCACGTCGATCTGCTGGCTGCACAACGCCTGGGGCTGACGGTGGTGCGCGTGCCGGCGTATTCGCCCCACGCGGTGGCCGAGCATGCGGTCGGCATGATCCTCACGCTCAACCGGCGGCTGCACCGCGCCTGCAATCGCACGCGCGAAGGCGATTTTTCACTGGATGGTTTGCTGGGCTTCGACCTGGCGGGCAAGACCGTCGGTGTCGTCGGCACGGGGCAGATCGGCCAGGTGTTCGCCCGGATCATGGCGGGCTTTGGCTGCCAGTTGCTGGCATTCGATCCGTTTCCGCAGGCTTCGCTGGCGGCGCTGGGCGCGCGCTACGTGCCGCTGCCAGAATTGCTGGCGCAGGCCGATATCGTCAGCCTGCACTGCCCGCTCAACGCTGACACACACCATCTGATCGACGCCAGCGCGCTCGGCAGCATGAAGCCGGGCGCGATGCTCATCAACACGAGCCGCGGCGGCCTGGTCGACAGCCCGGCCCTGATCGACGCGCTCAAGAGCGGCCAGCTCGGTCATCTCGGGCTGGACGTCTACGAAGAAGAGGCCGATCTGTTCTTCGAAGACCGCTCGGCCGACGTGCTGCAGGACGACGTGCTGGCGCGCCTGCTGAGCTTTCCCAACGTCATCGTGACCGCACATCAGGCGTTCTTCACGCGCGAGGCGCTGGCGGGCATTGCCGACACCACGCTCGCCAACGTGGCGGCGTGGGCGGCAGGCGCACCCGTCAATGTGGTGCAGGCTTAGGCCGGCCGATCAAGCTGCCGCGGCTTTTGGCTGCGACAGTTCGCTTTCGCCTTCCTTCACGTAGATGGAGTTGCGTGGCTTGGCCAGCACGCGTCGCACCATCGGCTCGAAGAACGAGAGCGGCAGGTTGTCGTAGTCGGGCATGAAGGCCGCGGCGTCGTACTTGGCACAGAACTCGGCCGTGCGCTCGAACAGCTCGGGCTGGCTGCGATACTGCTCGCGCAGGTTGCGGTCGAGCCCCAGGTGGTGGAAGAAGTAGTAGCCCTGGAAGATGCCGTGCTTCTCGACCATCCACAGGTTTTGCGGGCTCACGAACGGCTTGAGGATCGCCGCAGCGATGTCCGGGTGGTTGAAGCTGCCCAGCGTGTCGCCAATGTCGTGCAGAAGCGCGCAGACCACGTATTCCTCGTCACGTCCGTCGCGGTGGGCGAGTGTCGCGGTCTGCAGTGAGTGCGCGAGACGATCGATCGGGAAGCCCCCGCAATCGCCGTCGAGCAGCTTCAGGTGCGCAAGCACGCGGTCGGGCAAAGCGCGGGCAAACGGCATGAATTCCGCCGAGATGGCGGCCCAGTCCTCGCGCGTGCCGTGCTCCATGTGAGAGAACGTCGCGCGCGGGGCGGTATGTTGCGGATCGGTCATGGGGGGTGTCTCCTTCGTCGCCTGAATGGTCGCGTCGGTGCCGCGTCGTAGTTCTTGAATGGCTGGGTGCGCGGCTAGCGGACCATTCTCTGCCCGGCGCTTGCGTGCAGACTGTCAAGCGTTTGACAATGATCGGATCGCCCTCGCCGCATCCTGCCGCCATGCCCGCAGACGCCTCCCATACCGCCCCGGCACCCACACCCGCGCAGCTCGCGCAGGGTTGGCTGCGCGAAGCCCCCGCCGACCTGCTGGCCGAGATCGCGCCCAGCGCACGCCTGATGACCTACCCCGACGGCGAATGCATCCATCCGCACGGCGGCCCGGCGCAGGGCATGTTCCTGATCCTGCGCGGCCGCGTGCGCATCAGCCGGACGACGGACGGCGGCAGCGAACTGGTCTACGGCATGTTGCGCGCGGGTGAATGGTTTGGCGAGATCGCGCTCATCGACGGCGGCGGCCGCACGCACAGCGCCCACGCGCAGGGGCCGACCACGCTCATCCTGCTGGGCAGCGCGGCGTTTGCGCGGGTGGTTTCGGCCTACCCGGCCGGCATGTGGGCGCTGATGCAGCAACTCTGCCAGCGCATCCGTCTGATCTTCGACGAGTTCGAGCACGCCAGCGAAATGCCCGCCGATGCGCGCCTCGCCCAACGCCTGCTGCAGCTCGCCCGCGCGGGCGACGACCGCACTGTGGCGGCCAGCAATGAAGAGCTGGGCCGCATGCTGGCCCGCTCGCGGCAGACAATTTCCAAATACCTGCAGGCGTGGCAGCGCGCAGGTTGGATCCGCTGCCATTACCGGACGGTCGAAATCGTCGACGCGGCAGCTTTGCGGATGCTGGTGGGCGGCCACGCTTCCTGAGCATGCCCTGCGCATGGGGCACGCGCGCCGCAACGTGCGCCGATAGAATGGACCGTTGCCGTGCCGATCTGCCCGCCTCCACCGCTTCCACCTCCATGAAGCCTATGTTCTCGCCCGGCTCGCCCGAGGGCCGGCGCCTTGTGTTGCTGCTTGGCCTCGCACAGATGGTCTCGTGGGGCACGCTGTACTTCAGCTTCACCGTGTTTCTGGCGCCGATGCACGACACGCTCGGTTGGGCGCGGCCATTTCTGGCGGGCGGGTTCTCTGTTGGGCTGCTGGTCTGGGCGCTGTGCTCGTTCTGGGTCGGGCGTGCGTTGGACCGCTGGCCTGCGCGCCGCGTGATGGGCTCAGGCACCGTACTGGCGGCCGCCGGCCTGCTGGCGTGGTCCTTAGTCTCGAGCGAGACGGCCTTCCTGCTGCTCTGGCTGCCGATGGGCGTGGCGATGGCCACCACGCTCTATGACCCGGCCTTCGTCGTGCTTCGCCAGGCGTTTGGCGATGCGTATCAGCGCCCGATCCTCGGCCTCACACTGATTGCGGGGTTCTCCAGCACGCTGTGCATTCCGCTCGCGCAATTGGGCGTGGAACACCTCGGCTGGCGGCACACGCTGCAGCTATTTGCGCTGGCGCATGTGCTGATCTGCCTGCCGATCCATGCGCGCCTGCGCGTGCGGCCGCCCATGCTCGTCCCCGCTGAAGCGCTCGACCCTACGGCAGCGGTGCACGCCTCGGCATGGCGCCTGGTGTTGCGCTTGCCGGTGTTCTGGGCGGTGGTGCTGGCCTTCGTGGCCACCAGCCTGATCGCCACCGTGCTGGGCGCGCACCTGATTCCGCTGCTGACGGAGAAAGGCGTGCCGACCAGTCGCCAGTTGCTGATCGCGGCGCTCGTTGGGCCCGCCCAGGTGCTTGGGCGGCTGGCCATGATGCGGTCGCGCCCGGCGCACCCGGTGCGCATTGCACCGTGGACGTACGGCGCCATGGCCGCCGCGCTCGTGCTGCTTGCGCTCTCCAGCGGGCCGCTGCTGATCGTGTTTGCGCTCGTCTACGGCGCGGCCAACGGCATCAACACCATGGTCCGCGCGATTGCCATGCCGGAGCTGGTATCGCGCAACCAGTACGCCACGCTCAACGGCCTGATGATGACGCCCGTGCTGCTGGCACAGGCCAGCGCCCCATGGCTTGGTGCACTGCTGTGGCGGGCCAGCGGCGGCTATGCGGCAGTCGAGTGGGCGATGGTCGGAGCCGCCCTCATCGCACTGGCGGCCTTCGCTTATGGATTGCGGCATGCGCGAAAACGCACGGCCCCTAACGCGGCTTCCCGCTCCGAGATGACGCAATTGTCATGACGTCTTCGCCACTTTGTGGACGAAAGATTGCTTTTCGGAACCTTTGCCAGCGCACATCTGTCTTGAAACATGGGACGTGATGTTTCATTCTCATAGGATGACCGGCCCGCTTTTTGCGAGATTGCCGACGGAGGAAACGCCTTGTCACAGGTTCATCTGGAAACGTCATCTGCGAGCGAGCGCATGCCGTGGTCGATCCAAGAGATCGGCTACGACCGCATCGACGTTGCCCGCGTGCGAGAAAACCGCACGCTGTTCTACCTGGTTACGAGCGCCTCGTTTGTCGAGAGCGGCTCGGATCTCTACGCCGGCAACCTCGCTCAGTACTACGCCGATCGCCCCGAAACCGCACACTGGTTAACCCATCATTGGGAACGCGAAGAGCTGCAGCACGGCCGCGCCTTGCGCCGCTACGTTGAAGCGGTCTGGCCCGAGTTCGACTGGGAGCGCGGCTACGCCCGCTTCTTTGAGGAATACTCGGTCACCTGTTCCGTCGACCAGTTCGAGCCCACGCAGGCGCTGGAAATGGTCGCGCGCTGCGTTGTCGAAATGGGCACGGCAACCTTCTACCGCGCCATCGCACAGGCGGCGGCCGACGCCGATGAACCCGTGCTGCGCGACCTCGCCAGCCGCATCTCGGCCGATGAAGTCCGGCATTACAAACACTTCCTGCGTTTCTTCAACGAATGCAACGCAAGCGAGGGCGTGGGCCGCGCGCGTGTGCTCAAGGCGCTCGCGTCGCGCCTGCGCGAAATCAAGAATGAAGATTCGATGATCGCGCTGCGCAATGTGCTGCGCATCGAGCGCGGCCAGGAAGTTGTGCCCGAAGCCGACGTCCGCGCCTTGAACTCGCGCGTGAGCGCCCTGGTACGCTCCTATCTCCCACTCGACATGGCCGCCAAGATGCTGCTCAAGCCGCTGCATCTGCGCCCGGGGTTCGAGCGCTCGATCCGACCGCCCCTGGTGGCCGTGGTGCGGCGCGTGATGCTGCATTAAGCTGCAGCACGCCGCGCATGCGCCAACGAATCACCCGGGCTTCAGCCCGGGTGATTCTTAGTTTCTTATCCAGCCAACCACGCGCCGCTTCAGGCGAGCCGGAACACGTCCACCGCGCCGCGCAGTTCCTCGGCTTGCTGGCGCAGGCTTTCGGCCGCAGCGGCAGCTTCCTCGACCAGCGCAGCGTTCTGCTGCGTCACCTCGTCCATCGACGTGACCGCGTGGTTGACCTCTTCGATACCTTGCGACTGCTCGCGTGACGCGTGGCTGATCTCGCCCATCAGGCCGGCGATGCGCTCCACGCGCGTCACGATGTCCTGCATGGCGTCGCCTGCGCCGCGGGCGGCCTCGTTGCCGGCCTGCACTTCCTCCACCGAGCGATTGATCAATTCCTTGATCTCCTTGGCGGCGGCCGCGCTGCGCTGCGCCAGGCTGCGCACCTCGCCGGCCACGACGGCAAAGCCGCGGCCCTGTTCGCCTGCGCGGGCAGCTTCGACAGCGGCGTTCAACGCCAGGATGTTGGTCTGAAACGCGATGCCGTCGATGATGCCTGTGATGTCGGCAATCTTCTGCGCCGTGGCATGGATGCCCGACATGGTGCCAACGAGACGCTCGACCGTCTGCCCGCCGGCATTGGCCGCCTCGTTGGCGGACCGCACCATGTCGTGCGCGTGGTGCGCGCTCTCGGCGTTCTGGCGCACGGTGGCGGCCAGTTGTTCGATGCTCGACGCGGTGCGCTCGAGGTTACCGGCCTGCGCTTCGGTGCGGGCGGAAAGATCGGCATTGCCGGCCGCGATCTGGCCTGTGCTCGACGCGATGGTCGCAGCGCTTGCGCGCACCTTGTCGACGATGCCCGAAAGGCCGTCGCCTACGCCGTTGACGGCGCGCATGACCTGGCCGATTTCATCGCGGCGCGTGGTGGGCAAGCGGTGCGTGAGATCACCCGCAGCCACACGCTGCGCGACGTTCACCACTTCGGCCAGCGGCCTGCTCACCGTGCGGCGCAACATCCAGTACAGCCCGCCTGCCAGGAGGGCACCGAGCGCAAACCCCAGCAGCAGGAAACGGTTGCGGGCGGCGACCAGATCGGCGTTGAGCTCATCGACGTAGGCTGTTCCGGCAATCATCAGTTGCCAGGCGGGGTATTGCGTGAAAACAGTCAGACGCTCGCGCGCGGTGCCGCCTTCCGTGTCAGCCAGCGCATGGCGCATCGTACCGTCCTTGCGCGCGATCATCTCGCGCACCCAGGCCTGTCCGGCCGCATCTTTGGCGTCGAGCAGGTTCTTGCCCTCGCGGTCTTGCACATGGTCGATCAGCACCTTGCCCTGGTCTGCGCCGGGCTTGCCGTCGATGACGAAATAGCCGCCCGTCTTGCCGATCCCGTGTGAGCGGATCTTGTCCTTGAGCAGCGCCAGTTCCGAGCGCACGTCCACACCCACGTAGAGCGCGCCGATGACCTTGCCCGACGCATCGCGCACGGGCTCGTACTTGCTCATGTAGGGCACGCCAAACAGCCACGCCAGGCCGCGGAACGGCTCGCCGGCCATCAGTGCCTTGTAGCTTGGGTGGGCGCGATCGAGCAGCGTGCCGATCGCGCGTTCGCCGTTTTCCTTCTTGAGCGAGGTGGTCACGCGCACGAAGTCGTCGCCGGTGCGGGCGAACACGGTGGCGATCGTGCCGCCGGTCCGCGCGAAGAACTTGTCCGGGACGGTGAAGTTGAGGTTCAGCACCGTGTCACCGCTCTTGAACGTGGGCGTCGGCTTGCCGGCCACTTCCACGGTCTGCGCCGGGTCCACGCTGTAAGGGCCGGGCGCTGCGTCGGCAAACGCCGTCAGGAAGCGGTCCGCCTCGGTGCGCATGGTGCCGTCGAACAGGCTGATCATGTCGCGCATGGCCGCCTCCTGATTGTGCATGGCCGACTGCGTGTTGGCCTCCAGCATGCGCAGGCTCGATTGCGAGTTCGCCAGCGCGAACATGCCGAATACCAGCACCAGGGCGATGAGCCCGATCACCGCCAGTCGGCTACCAAGGCTCTTGGGGGATTGTGAAACTGCAGACAGGGGCGCAGACGCTTTCATACTTTTTTCCCGGGGGTCGTCAGTCGAGTTAACAACGGACTGCCCCGGAAAAGCTTGAGCGCAAACGTTTTACAAACAGCTTTGTCTGGCAAATCAGACATCTGTTGGCAATCCCGGACGTTACCGGTCGCAGGTCAGCTCGACATGCTGCGGCGTGAGCTTGGCGGGGTTCCCCGCCCCGAGCTCGATGCGCCAGTCAGCCGCGTGCGAGGCAGCCACGTCGCGGCCATCCACGGTCGCCCGGCAGCGGGTTGCATTGGCAAAGCGGATGAACGGCCGCGTATAGCCGGCAACATCGACCGACAGGGAGCGGCCATCCGCACTGCGCCGCCAGTTCGACAGGCGGCCGCTGGCATCGCGCACGTAAGGCAGCGTCGGCCCATCGTTGTCCAGCGCAAAGCGTGCCGAGCCGCTCGTCAGATGGATATAGGAGCCACCCGGACCCGCCGTGTAGCCCGCCACGTCGCGTGCATCCGCAAGACGCGGTACGCCGCGCCCGGACCAGCGCACGGTGCGCAGATCACCCGTGCCGCGCACGACCCAGGCGTCGCCGTCACGCGCAATGGCCATGGTGCGGAAGTCGAGCACCTTGCGGATATAGTCCGACGCGTAGACCGGCATGACCGGCTGCGCGACCGCCCAGTCGTACACCTGCCGCAGAGCCGTCACCGAGGCCAGCTTGGTGCCCGAGTACATGTGGTAGTAAATGCCGATCGGCTTGAAGCGGTAAGGCTTTTCGGTCAGCTCGAACGTTTCGATGGCGCGCGAGAAACCGTAATACGGGCCGTGCCAGAGGTTGGTGTAGATGTTCTCGTTCTGGTCGGGCGCAAATACCTGGAACAGGCCATCGCCTTTGTCCACGCCCAGCGGCGCCACTGCCGTCCAGCTCGGGTTGGAGCGCGTGATGTAGGTGTCGCCGCCGTTCATGTTCAGCACACCGGCCTCGACGGTCTTTTGCACGGCAATCGGCGGCACCTGGCCGTTGCCGCTCCACAGCAGCACCTTTACCTGCTTGCCTGCGGGGGCCAGCTTGGTGTTGATGTAGTGGATGGAACCGGCGATCTCGCGATCGAAGCTGAAGCGGTAATTCGGAATGTTCAACGAGAAGGCGGTGTCGGTGCCTTCGGCCGTGGCGGCGGAGGCCGGATCGGGCGGGTTGGTGGTGCGCAGCCAGTTGAACGGGTGAGAGAACGTATGGCTAGCCAGCTCCACGTAGGGCTGCGCAAAGAGCGTGCGCGCGATCGGCTCGAGCTGCGGCGTGAGCTTGGGATACACACCGTCGGCCGCCACTTCGCCTTCGATGATCGACACGGTGGTCGGCACCTTGTAGCGGTCCAGGATCTCGCGCAGCAATGCCTGGCCGGAAAACTCGCTCGGTGGAAACTCAGTGCGGGAGGCGAATCCGTCGCCGTCGATATGCACGGTCATCAGCCGGCGGCCGTTTTCCGTCGTGGTGTCAGGCACCGGCATGGCGGGCAGTTGCAGCGCGCGGCGCAGAAAATCGAGCGGCTGGATCACCCAGCGCGCCTGGTCGACATCGGGCATGCGGAACACGCCAAACGGCTGAAGCACGTAGCCGCCCCACGGCATGATGGCGGCCGCATCGTACGAGTAGCTGCCGGCCGAGAGCCGCAGCAGCGATTGCGACCCCGCCACGCCGGGGTCGACCTGCACGCCCACGGCCATGCGCCGATCAGGATGGGGCTGCAACTCAAAGCCGATCATGGGATCACGCGAGACGATGGCGAGCGGCCCCGTCGGCGAGCCGGGCACCGTTTGCAGATCGAGCATCTGCGCTGTGGGGGCATCCATGTTCAGCCCGAACTGGTTGAACATCGCGACGCGCACGCCGGCAGTTATCGTGCGCCTGAGCCAGGATGCCCACGCACCGGGTCGCGATGCGTTGCCGTCAAACCAGGTGACGACGCCGGCATAGCGATCGGGCGTGACGGTCGGCAACGGCTTGTTGGCGTCGGCAAATTCGGTGCGATAGCCGAGATAGTTGATGGGCATGGCCAGATAGAGCACCGACGGCGCGGTGTTGGTGCTGGTGCCGGGCTCCTGCGGCTCAACCAGCAGGATGCGGCGCGGCATCACTTCCAGCCGCCCGATGCCGATGAAGTCGGCGGCCGGCGTGGTCGCGTAGCTGCTGACGCCCGCTGCGCGCGCTACATTGGCGGTCTCACGCAGACAGGCACGGTTGTAGTTGGGGCAGTAGTCGAGCGCCACGGCGGGCAGGTCGTACTGCGTGCCGATGTTGCGCAGCGTGGCAATCCGCGCAGTGCGGTCGGCATCGGTCACGTCCATCAAGCCCTCGACGCCGGTGCGCTCACGCACCAGCCCTGCCGTCACCACCCCGGACAACTGCGGTGCGAGCGTCTGAAGCCACGCCGTGCCACCGGCCAGCAACTTGGTCTGCGGTGCACGGGCATGCAACGCCTGGACCAATGCTGCAACGGCATTCGCGGCATTCGCGGCATTGGGCGCGCTGCGCTCGAGCGTGTCCAGCCCATCCAGCAGGAAGCCTGCGTAGCCCTGCGCAACCAAGGGCGCAAAGACCTGGTCGATCACGTTGGCAGGCCAGGCGCTCGTGCGCATTGCGTCGGTCTGCTGCGTCAGGTCCACGCGGGCAAACCAGAGCGGGGGCGATGGTTGCTTCGGGTCGAAACTGCCGGCCGTGGCCGGGTCCAGCACGACCCAGTCGAACGCTTGCAGTTCAGCGACGGGGACATCGCGGCCGTAGTAGAAGGCGATCTGGGGCTCTGCCGAAGCTGACGTCGTCGGCTGCTGTGCATGAGCCGTTGCAACGCCCAGCGCCAACGCCGCGACGCCCAGCCACATCGGCCACCGCCACGAAAACTGACCGCCCTTTGCCTGCGTGTCCTGCATCCCGGTCCTCGAAAAGTCATTCCGACGTGCATTGTGCCGGGCGGCCATCCGATTGCAATGTCCATGGGCCGGGGCGCGCCCGCCAGGAGCCCCCTTTTGGAGACCCATGGCGGGGACTCGGCTCAGTAACCGACCGCAGTGTACTGGGGGAATTCCGTTTCAAACGCCCTCGCCAGATCGTCAGCGCTGGCGACTGCGGAAGTGTAGACAGCAGTTGTCGTGCCACTGTCGTAGGCCAGCGTGACTGCCCAGGCGGGGTGCGCCTGGTTGACGCGATCGCGTGCAGCCTGGGCCGCCAGTTGACCGGGGCCGTTATCAGGTTTGGTTCCGTAAACTTTGCAGTGGGACATGGCATTCACTCCGAGGATGGGGAAGGAATGCCGCCAACGCACGGGCGAGGACACGCTCGGTCTGGCTGGTCTGCGTTTCTCAACGATACGGGCGAACAGACGCGCTGCCGGCTTGTCCCGCCGGCATGCACCAGCGGCACGGCCAGCGTAAAAGCCAGGGCCGCGCGCCGGAATGCTGCGTTCGTCAGGGCTGAGGTTTTAGAACGCCGACTTCACCACGCCGCCGTCCACGCGCAGCGCCGCGCCCGTGGTGGCCGACGCGAGCGGGCTCGCCACATAGGCGACCAGGTTCGCCACCTCCTGCGTGCTGGCGAATCGCTTGATGAGCGAGGTCGGCCGCGCCGTCTCGAAGAAGGTCTTTTCGAACGCTTCGAAGCTCTGGCCGCCGGAGAGCTTCCCGACAAACTCATCCACGCCTTCCGAACGCGTCGGCCCCGGCAGCACGGCGTTCACCGTGATGGCCGTGCCCGCAGTCAGCTCGGCCAACCCGCGCGAGAGGCCCAGCAGCGCCGTCTTGGTCACGCCGTAGTGAATCATTTCCACCGGAATCTGCACGCCGCTTTCGCTGCTGATGAAGACGATGCGGCCCCAGTTCTGCGCACGCATGCCGGGCAGATACGCGCGGGACAGACGCGCGCCGCTGAGCACGTTCACGTTGAAAAAGTGCTGCCACTCGGCGTCGTCAATGTCCTCGAACGGCTTCGGGTCAAAGATGCCGAGATTGTTGATCAGGATGTCGACCTTGGAGAAGCGGCCGAGCAGCGCCTCCGTCTGCACCGGGTTGGACAGGTCACCGGCAAAGCCCTCGACCTGGGCGTCGGGCACCTCGGTGCGCAGGCGCGCGATCGCGTCGTCGACAGACGCTTCGGTACGGCCGTTGACAATCACGCGGGCGCCTTCGGCGGCCAGTGCTACAGCGATGGCATGACCGATGCCCTTGGTTGAGCCGGTCACGAGAGCAAGCTTGTTCTGAAGGTGGAGGTTCATGGCGTTCAAAAAAGGAATATGGAGGAGGACGAGCACGCCGCGCCACATGGTGCGCGTTGGTGACGGCGCCGACGTTTCAACCATGATACGAACCGCCCCGCCCTTTGGCAGCCGCAATCGTTTTGCAGCGGTATCCAACGAGATTTGACGGTCAGCGTTGGTATCGATCCCGGCTTGACGGCCTGGGCAAGCGACGATTAGTGTGCAATGAAGCACGCCAGCGTTACGGGAACGCGGCGCGCCTTACAAGCCGGATAACCGGCAGAACGGGGAGCACCACCATGAGCATCGACGTACAGACACCTGAGGCCGCCCACCCGAGCACCACGGAAGGCGCCTACCAGCTTGACACCATGGACCGCGACACCAACATCGGTCGGCTCGTGCATCGGGTCCGACACGCGTTGGTGACACACATCGACAGTGCCCTGGCCTCGCTGGACCTGACTGCCGCGCAGTGGACGGTCGTCATTTACCTGGCAGAAGACCTGGCCACCACGCCGGCCGAACTCTCGCGCCTGCTGCATTACGATCCGGGCGCGATGACGCGGCTGATCGATCGGCTCGAGAAGAAGAACATCGTCAAGCGCGCACCCAGCGATGCGGATCGCCGCTCGGTGGTGGTCTCGCTGACCGAGCAGGGTCGCGCGCTCTATCCGGAAATCCGACCGCTGATCATCGACGTGCTGAACCACCTGCTGCGCGGGTTTTCACAGGCCGAGGTCAAGCAGTTGGAAAACCTGCTGCTGCGCGTGCTGCATAACGCCTGACCCGTTAAGGCGCGAGCGGCCCAGCAGGCCAGGCGGCGTTGGCCGACGCGGTGTTGTCGGCCTGCAGGGCATGCCTTGGGCGCTGTCCGGCGCTCACTGCCCTTCCAGCTCGTGCTTGATCTTGAACAGCTCGGTATCGGTGCGAATGCCGAGCTTGCGATAGGCCGATTGCTTTTGCGAGCTGATCGTTTTGATGCTGCGCGCAAACTTCCCGGCAATGTCCGTGACCGACATGCCGTCCAGACAGCAGCGCAGCACTTCCCGTTCGCGGGGGCTGAGTTCGGACCGATCGATCAGGGCCGACAGCCTGGTGCCATTGGTGGTGGGCGCGGGCGCATCTGCGCAGAGCGTATCGCGCTCCATCTCGGCGGCCAGCTCGGCATTCAGCCGCTTGCCGCCCGCCGCCACGGTGCGGATCGCACGCACCAGTTCCGACAGCTCCTCTTCCTTGCCGACAAACCCGCGTGCGCCGGCATGCATGACCATGCCCACCGTCGCCTTGTTGTGATGCGCCGAGGCCACCAGGATCTTCAAGTCCGGATAGCGCACGCGGATCAGGCGGATCAGATTCAACCCGTCGATCTCGGTGGGCCCGAGCGAGTAGTCCATCAACAGGACATCCACTTCGACGGTGGTGTCCTTGAGCGCCCGCACGATCTCGCGGCCCGAGGCAAACATGCCGGAAACCTCGATGTCGGCTTCCTGTTTCAGGCGCGCAGCCAGACCATGGCGGACAACCGCATGGTCATCGAGCACGATCACGCGGATCGGCCGGGTCGCGGTCCAGTTCATGTTCGCAGGTTCCTATTCGACGGGTTTTGCTCGCAGCACAACAAGCGCCCGAAGATGCCGCAGAGGCCGACATCTTAATAGCATTCCCGCGCAGCGACGCCGCTCACTTGGCCTCGACGATGGTGTCGTCTCGGGCGTAGACGCGGCAATTGATCCATCGCTCGGTACAGAAAGCCATTGCCCGAAATTCCGCGTTCTGCCCTACGGCCCACGAGTAATGATCGCCGTCGGAGGCGACAAAAATCTTCGGCCACGTCTTTTTCAGATACATATCGAAGCCGGCCTGTTGGTTTCGCCCGAGTTCCCCGGCGCGGCGCGGTGGCGCTGCCTGCGCGCCTGAAGCGGAAGCGGCCGGTGCAGCTGTGGTTTGAGCCAAGGATTTCTGAGCACGCGCAGGTACGTCGGCAATCCAGTCCGCAGGAATCGCGAAGTTCAGGTTCTGCCCCATGGTGAGCACGACCTGATGGTCTGTTATGCCAATCAACCGGCCGTCTGCATCAAACAAACCGCCTCCACTGGACCCTTGTGAGATTGGGGCAGACGTCTGGATGCTTTTGAGGCGTCCCTCATCATCGGTACGCAATGACGAGATCAGGCCCTCGCTGATCGTCAGCTCCAGCCCCAGCGGATTGCCGACCGCGTACACTTTTTGCCCCGTCACGAGGGCGCTCCCCGGAGAGAGCATCACTGCAGGCGCGTGGAAATCCGCGACCCGGAGCTGACAGAGGTCGCGCTCCACGTCGGGATACTGCAAACGAGCACCGTAGCTTGCGTTGCCGCGTTTGAGCCAGACTTGCTTGCCGCCGCGCAGCACATGGCAGTTCGTGATCGCCACACCATCGGCGATAACGACTGCGCTGCCAATGGACAGCGGCCGCCCGTCCGAACCCGCAACGCGGACCTCCCAGACGCTGGGCGAAACCTTGGCAAAGACCGCTGCGGGCTCCAGCGCGACCGCGCGCTCTGCAACGCCGGCGCAGACCAACGCGGCAACCAGCAATGAAACCAGTCGAACGATATGCATGTTAGTCAGGCGGGTCGCCTCATTGGGGCACCAGCAAATCTTTGAGGTCGCTCAGCGTGGTCGATCCATCTTCCGAACGGGTGCGATCACGCATGTGCGCGATATCAGCGTCGGTCAAGGGCTGGCAAGCAGATTGCGTTGCCCATTGCCGATAGCGCGCAGCCACCGGGCGCCATGACAGCCCATTGCTGGATTCGATGAGTGCCGCCCGACAGCCCCGCTCGCTTTCGGAGTAAGTCGAACGCAACTGGTAACGGTGCCCCGTCAGCGGAACGAAACTCACCGCAACCGAGCAGAAATAGGTCAGGTTCCCTGCCGGACGCACGAAGTTCACGGCCATGGTCGTCGGCACGTCGGTCAGCACACGCACGGAGCGCGCTGGCTGGTTCGTGGCAATTGCCACGCGTTGCCCCGTGCATGTGCGGGCGTCGTCGAAGACCAGCAATGCGGCGGCCGCGCCCGTCGCAGGTCGTATGAATTCGACTGGCACGGTCCGTGCCCCGGCTGGTGGTTCAACATACGGCTGCGCGCAGCCCGCAAGCCACAAAGCGCCTCCTAACAAAGAGGCGATCATTCTGAGCGTCATGCGCTCCCCCCAAGGCAACCCTTTCTGAGATCGGCATTTCATTCGGCGGGCACAGTGGCACGCGCGCTCGATGCCGCTGAAGTGTAACCAAAGGTGAAGCAGGAGGAACTTCCTTGAGGACCGGCGTTGTGTGCGCGCGTCGACCGACGGTCATCTGCCCTCAGGCCAGCGCCGCGTCGATGCGCGCCTGCGTGCTGCGGCGCGCGCGCTCGAACACCGCCATATCGCCCATCAGAAACGCCACGTTTGCGTTGGAGCGAAACGATTCGATCTCGAAGACAAGCTGATCGACGTCGACATCGGCGCGCAATTCTCCGGCGGCCTGTGCGGCGGTGATCGCCTCGCGAAACCGCGCACGCACCGACTCGCGGTGTCCGCGCACGCGATCCTGAATGGCGCCCGGGCGGGCCCGGTATTCGTAGCTGGCCGCGCAGACAAAGCAGCCGCCTGGCGATGCGCCGCTGGCCACGTAGTCGAACCAGCCGTCGGTCAGCGCCCGCAGGCGGGCAAGCGGGCTCTCCAGCGCCAGCGCGGGCTCGACCACCGTCGCGCGGTAATGCACGACCCCAGCGTCGAGCGTGGCGAGCTGCAGCGTTTCCTTGTCGCCGAAGAGCACCTGGATATTGCCTTTGCCCACGCCCGCGTCGGTCGCCACCCGGCCGATGGTGAGGCCCTCCAACCCGTCGGTGGAAGCGATGGCGGTGGCGTGCTCGAGCACCTGGGCGCGCGCACGTTCGCCCCGCTGGCGTCGGCCGTCGGTTTCGTTCATGGCAATCCCCTATCGGTGAGTGGGGTCAACACAATCGGCCCTTGACGTGGGCCCATCGCTCTCTAGTATACGTACGACCGTATATTAATGGACCGAGATCCCCCATGTCAACGGAATCCCTTGCTGCCGGTAGCGTCGCCTCGCCGGCCAAACGGCATTGGCCGGCGCTGGCAGCGCTGCTGACCGGCAACTTCGTCACCATTCTCGACCTGTTCATCGTCAATGTGGCGATTCCGGATATCCGGGCTGGCCTGCATGCCAGTTTTGCGGAGATCCAGCTCGTGATGGTCGGCTACAGCGCGGCGTATGCGGTGTTCCTGCTCAACGGCGCCCGCCTGGGCGACCTGTATGGGCGCAAGCGCATGTTTCTGGCGGGCATGGCGCTGTTCACACTGGCATCCGCGCTGTGCGGCCTGGCGACAGCGCCTTGGATGCTGATCGCCATGCGTGTCGGCCAAGGCTTGGGCGCGGCCATCCTGATGCCGCAGGTGATGGCCTCGCTGCGCGTGCTGTTTGACGGCGATGCCCGGCGGCGTGCGTTCGGCACCATGGGCGCCGTACAGGGCGTGGCGGCGTCAGTCTCGCAAATCATCGGCGGCTGGCTGATCGCGCATCCGCTGGCGGTCGACGTATCCGGCTGGCGTGCGGTGTTCCTGGTGAATGTGCCGATCGGCATTGTGGCGCTCCTGGCGGCTCGTGCCTTCGTGGCGGAATCGCGTGCGCCGGTGGCGGCGCGGCTGGACGTGCACGGCGCCGTGGCCGGGGCGGTGGCGCTGGCGATGCTGCTGGTGCCCATCATGCAGGGCCGCGAGTCCGGCTGGCCGTGGTGGTCGTGGGTGCTGCCGCTGGCCTCGCTGCTGGTGTTCCGCCACTTTGTGCGGGTGGAGCAAGCGCTGTCGGCGGCGGGCCGCGTCCCGATCATCGAGATGGCGCTGTTCCGCAACCGCAGCTTTGTGCTGGGCGTGCTGGCGATCTTCCTGTTCTACACGGCTATCAGTTCGTACTTCCTGGCGCTGACGATCCTGCTGCAGTTCGGGCGCGGCCTGTCGGCGCTGGCGGCGGGGCTGGTGTTTACGCCCGCGGCCATCGCGTTCTTTACCGGCTCGCTGACAGCACCCCGCCTGGCTGAGCGCATCGGGCAGCGTGCCCTGCTGCTGGGGGTGGCCACCTTCGCTGTGGGCATGGTCGTGCTGGCCACCATGGCGCAGTTGGGCGTGGGTACCGCCTGGCTGATCCTGCCGCTCATGCTCAATGGCTTTGGGCAGGGCATGGTGATTCCACTGTCGCTCAACACCATCCTGAGCGGCGTGGAAACAGCCCAGGCCGGCATGGGCGCCGGTACCGTTACGACCATGCAGGCCGTGGGCAATGCGGTGGGCGTGACGGTGGTGGGCGTGCTGCTGTTCTCGCTGCTCGGTCAGGTGGAGGGGGCGGATGGCGCCATGACGGCGGACGCTGCCGCCCATGCCGCCCACGCAGCGCACTATGGCCACGCATTTGCGCTGGCCACGCTCTACAACGTGGGTGCCACGGTGCTGTCGTTGGTGCTGTTCTGGCGCGCGTGGCGCCGTCACGCTTGAGGTGGCTTACTTGCGCACCCAGCCGCGCCGCACGCAGGGCGCCAGCACCGCGCCATGCACCGCCAGCCCGAGGCGGTGCAGCGGTTCCGACAGCGTATGCGCCACGCGCCCGCTGCACAGCCAGGCGCACAAGGCCGACACAGCCGCCGCGCCCAGCATGTCGAACGGATAGTGCACGCCCAGGTAGATGCGCGCCCACGCCATCGGCACGCCCAATAGCGCCAGCAACACACCCACGCGCCGCAGGCGTGCGTTCCACATCAGGCTGAATGCCACCGTCCACAGTGCGGTCAGGTGGTCGCTGGGGAAGGACGAATCCGGCGCGTGCGGCAGCAGATTGGTGCCCAGTTCAATCGCAAACGGCCTGGGGTGATACCACGCGAGGCCCAAGCCGACGTTGATCGACAACGCCAGGGCAGCCGCCACGCCGGTCTGCAATGCCTGGCGCCGCGTGGCCGGCTCGCCCCATAGCCAGGCGGCCACGAGCGTGAGCGGCACCAGCCAGATCGCGTATTCGGCAAAGGCCATCGCCAGCCAAACGGTGGTGGCCGAAGCGTCAGCCGGTGCGTTGATCCAAAGAAACAGCGTGTGATTGAGTGATTCCATACAGCGTCGGCCCAGGGCCCGGGTGATTCAACAACCGTGAGATGCCGGGCCCACACTACTAAACATTCCCTTCAATTCCCTTGGAACCGGTCTGTGGGCAAGCCTAGGCCACCCGACTTAGGCCAGCCGTAGCGATGCCCCGATGCTTGCCTAGGCTTTTCCCCCGGCCCGCGGCTGCCTATGATGAAAAACGCACCGGCACGCAAGCAGGTCGGACACACACCATTTCGAACCCCGGGGGGTGGATGGACAGCTTTCTCATTCAGCGGGCCACACGCCGGCAGGCGACGTTTGCCGGCGCCATCGCGCTGATGATCCTCTTGACGCTGGCCGTGGCCGCCCCGCGTGCGGGCCTGCAATGGCCGGCGATCAATCCGTTCATGCCGATGTGCGCGCTGACGGTGTTCACGACGGCAAGCATCGTCGCGTTTCTGCTGGGCGCGCAGTTCACCGTGACGCGGCAGCCAATGCTGGGCGCGCTCGGCGGCGCCTATGCCTTTACCGCCCTGGCCGTAGCGCTGCAGTTGGCGACGTTCCCGGGCGTGTTCTCGCCCACGGGCCTGTTTGGCGCACACCCGACCAGCGCGGGCTGGATGTGGGTGTTCTGGCACGGTGGCTTTCCGCTGTTCGTGATCCTGGCAGTACTGCTGCGCAATCGGCTCTCCGGCGACGCCGTTGCCGCCGGCCGCGTTGGCTTATGGGCTTGGCTGCTGATCGGCGGCCCGGCGGTGCTGGGTGTCTTGCTGTGCAGCGTTGCCGTGCTGGCCAACCTGCCACCGCCGCTGCACGCCAGCAATGGCGACAACCCCGTCGCGGTCGTTCTGTGGGCCATCAATGCCATCGCCGTGCTCGCCGTGGTGGCCAGCGGCCGCCTGCGCGCGGTGCTTGACGTATGGCTGGCCATTGCCGCACTGGCCTGCCTGACCGACACCACACTCAACCTGCTGAGCACTGACCGCTTTACCGTGGGCTGGTATGTGGCGCGCCTCTTCAGCATGTTTGCGCCGGGGGTGCTCGTCTGCGTACTCGTGTGGGAAGTCACTGCGCTGTACCGGCGGCTGTTCGAGGCGCATGTGTCGCTGCGGCAGGCGTCCATGCGTGACGCGCTGACCGGCCAGTACAACCGCACCTACTTCAACGAGCAGATCGACAGGCAGATCGGCGCGGCCCAGCGCAGCGGGCGGCCGCTTTCACTGGTGATGGTCGATGTCGACCACTTCAAGCGCTACAACGATGCGTTCGGCCACCTGAAGGGCGATGCATGCCTCGCTGCGGTGGCCCATGCGCTGGCCGGTGTGGTGCGCCGCCCGGCAGATTTCATCGCCCGCTACGGCGGCGAGGAATTCGTGATTGTGCTACCGGAAACCGATGCGAGCGAAGCGCAGGCCCTTGCCGAGCGCGCACGGGAAGCCGTACTTCGCCTGCGCATCGAGGCCGCCGCGCCGTCGCGCTATGTGACCGTCAGCGCCGGTTGCGCCACGGCCGTGCCTGGCAACGGCGCCCTCTCCATCGATACGCTGGTCGAAACCGCCGATGCCGCGCTGTACCGCGCCAAAGCGGCCGGCCGCAACCTCGTGATGACTGCGCAGCCTGCGCAGGCCGCGTTCACGTAGCGCGAGAGAGCGTGACATGACGCGACATCACGCACGGCAAACAATCCGGCATGTGAGCGTTCGGGGCGCCCGTCTTTGCTGTCTTCTTTATTTCTTCTGTATATAAAAATAGTAGTAGTAGTAAACGGTGGATTGTTTCTGTGGATAGGCGCAGAAAACGCTGTTGCGTCAATGGTTTGCGAAACGCACAACCCGTCGGACAGCATGTGCCTTTGCGTGGATGACTCGTGCAGAGCATGCCCCGCGCTCTCGGGGACCATCCAAGTTATTCCTGTGCTGTGGACAACCTGACCCCGGACAGCCAACACAGTTGTCCCTGAAGTTCTTCACGTGTTTATCCACATATCCACAGCGACAAGCGCGACCATGCGCCGGATTACCGCTTCGGTGCCCGCTCAAGCCGCGCCGGGAACGCCTCCACCAGCCAGTCAATGAACACTCGCAGCCGATGCGTGACATGGCGCGTCTGCGGATAGACGACGTGAAACGGGTAAGGCGCCGGCCGCCACGGCTTGAGGATTTCAACCAACACGCCGTCGTTGATCGGCGATTGCGCCGCATAGCCAAAGGTCTGCACGATGCCCAGGCCCGCCAGGCAGGCGGCGAGATGTGCATTGCTCTCGTTCACGCCGACGCGATGCTCGACTTTGATCTCGGTCTTTTCGCCATCGCGTTCAAATCGGAAAGGGACCGACCGACCCGTCTGGCTGAACACGTAGCTCACCAGCCGGTGGCCATTCTTGAGTTCATCGGGGTAAGCCGGCGTGCCGTACTGCTTGAGGTACTCCGGGGTGGCGCACGTGATCAGCGGCGCATCGCCCAGGTGGCGTGCGACCAGGGACGAGTTGTCCAGCGGGCCGCCACGAATCACGCAGTCGACGTTGTCCGCAATCAGATCCACCGAGCGGTCTGATACGCCGAGGTCAATCCTGATCTCGGGATAGCGCGCCACGAATTCCGGCAGCAGAGGAATCAGCACGTCGCGCGCCGTCGACCCGCCGACATCGATGCGTAACGACCCGCGTGGCCGTCCGCGTGCGAGGCTGAACGACGCGTCGATGTCTTCCAGGTCGCGCAGGATCCGCGTGCTCTTGGCGTAGTAGTCCTCGCCTTCGGGCGTGACCGTCACCCGTCGCGTCGTCCGTTGCAGCAGGCGTACACCCAGATGGGCCTCCAGTTCCTGCACCTGCTTGCTGACGGTGGCGATGGGCATGTCGAGTGAATCGGCCGCCCGCGTAAAGCTGCCGGCTTCCACCACGCGCGCAAAAGAGCGCATTGCCAGGAGTTGATCCATTCGCATGTCCGCGCAAATTATCCACAACCGTGGATAGTAATTCTATTTGCAGCGCTTTCTCGAAAAGTTGCCTACCCCTAAAGTGCCTCCATGCCCAACGCGACGGCGGCCACGCAAGCAAGGCAACGCACAGGCCGCCGCGAGGTCATTCATCCAAACCTGAAATACGACATGGAGCACATCATGAGCAAGCAACTGGAAGGCAAGCTCGCACTCGTCACGGGTGGCAGCAGCGGCATCGGCCTTGGCGCCGCCAAGGAACTCGCAGCCCAGGGCGCGCGGGTATTCATCACCGGGCGCCGCCAGGTGGAACTGGATGCCGCCGTCGCAGAGATCGGCGCCGGCGCCACCGCATTGCGCGCCGATGCGTCGGTGCTGTCCGACCTTGACGCCGTCTATGCCCAGATCGCCAAAGTGGCCGGCAAGCTGGACATCTTGTTCGCCAATGCCGGCGGCGGCGACATGATGCCGCTGGGCGCCATCACCGAAGAACATTTCGACCGGATCTTCGGCACCAACGTGCGGGGCGTGCTGTTCACGGTGCAGAAGGCGCTGCCGCTGCTGACCGACGGCGCATCGATCATCCTCACGGCGTCCACAGTGTCCGTGCAGGGCACGGCCAACTTCAGCGTCTACAGCGCCAGCAAGGCGGCGGTGCGCAACTTCGCCCGCTCCTGGGTGATGGATCTGAAGGATCGTGGTATCCGCGTGAACGTGGTGAGCCCCGGCCCGATCCGCACGCCGGGCCTTGGCGGCCTCGCATCGGATGAAACGCGCCAGGGCCTGTTCGACTTCCTCGCCGCACAGGTGCCGCTGGGCCGCCTGGGCGAGCCGGCGGAAGTCGGCAAGGCCGTCGCGTTTCTTGCGTCGGACGCCGCCAGCTTTATTAACGGCATCGAGTTGTTCGTGGATGGGGGGATGGCGCAGGTTTGATGCGCGCTGACAGCCCCGAGCGGCCATTCGCCCTCGAGCACAGCGAGACGATGGCCGCGACTTGTTGGGGAATCGCCGTCGGCAACGGGATGCGTGCCGACGGCTGATGATTACATCGGCGGTGCCACACCGTCCTTCTCGACAACAATCTGGCGCCCGCTGTACGAGCCGTCCTTCTCCGGCGTCGCCACCACGAAGACCTTCTTGCCCGCCGACAAGTCGGCGCGCGTTGCCGGCACCAGCGTCACGACGGGCACGTTGGCCGGCACGATGATGGTGTTGCTGCCGCCTTTGTAGGCCAGTTTGAGGTCACGCCCGTTCGTACCTTGAACCACCGATTCCACGTTGGCGTTTGTCATCGTGCTCTTTGCACCGAGATCCCACGCGTAGTGGCCTTCACCCATGCCGCGCGCCGCTTCCGGAAAGACGAGCACTTCCTTCGCCGTCAACTTGCCGTCCGCGCCCGGCATGGCTGCAGCGCCAACATATGAGCCCGGTTTGATATCCGAAAGTTGAATGGCCTTCACCGCGTTCAGGTTGGCGGCCGGGTCGACATTGATCAGCACGGTGTCACCGCTGCGGCGATGCACTTTGAGGCTGTTGTCAGACAGCGAGACGATCTCGCCGCGGATCCGTTCGGGCTTTGCGGCCGGCGATTGGGCGAGCGCTGTGCCCGCGAGTGTCAGCGCCGCAACGCAGACGGAAAGTTGGCGTCGGATGGACATGGAGACTCCTTGAGGTCGTTTGTGTTTCACGGTTTCACCGGCGTAGGCAGCCGGCGCAGGTCAGCAGGCTTGTGGCTTCAGGAACCGCCAAACCAGTTGTATCCCTGGTTCTCCCAGTAGCCGCCAGGGAATGTGTTCGTCACCGTGATGGCGACGATATGTTTGGGGTTCTTGTATCCGAGCTTCGTCGGAATACGCAGCTTCATCGGGAAGCCGTACTTCGCGGGAAGGATTCCGCCGTCATACGTCAACGTGAGCAGCGTTTGCGGATGCAACGCCGTCGGCATGTCGATGCTTGTCCAGTAGTTGTCGGCGCAGTGGAAGGCGACATATTTGGCGGTGGTGTCGGCGCCGGCGTGCCGCAGGAAATCTGCGAATCGGACACCGCCCCATTTGCCGATGGCGCTCCATCCCTCGATGCAGATATGGCGCGTCACCTGGCTCTGCTGGAGTAGCGCATGCAGTGCGTCCAGCGTCCAGATGCGCCTGCCTTGGACGCGGCCGTTGAGTTCAAGGCGATAGCTTGCAGCATCGACTTCCGGCACCTGATCGATGTCGTAGTACGCATTGAACGGAAACGGGCGCGCGATCATCGACTCCGGATAGGTCGGCGCCAGCTTGCGCGGATCGAAGAGCAACGCTTGTGCGTCGTCGTTGAACGACGACAGCTTGCGCAGCATGCTATTGACCGACGTGTCGTTCGTCAGGTCGCAGCCGGAAAGCAGCATCAAGCCGCCCAGCGTCAGCATCCGCTTGCCGAACAGGCGGCGCTGCGATGAAGCGAGTTCCTTCTGCGCGTCCTTGACGATGGATGGCGCGTCGAGCGACAAGGCGGGGGCGGCCGTCAGGAAACGTTTTGGTGTGGTCATGATCAGCGTCCTCGGATCATCGTCAGCAGTGAGCGCGGCACAAGCGCGACCATCACGACATGCACGATGAAAAAGCCGACCAGCACACACATCGCAAAGAAGTGCACGATGCGGGCGTTGTCGAAACCGCCCATCAGCGTTCGCAGGACGGGCAACTGCACCGGCTTCCAGATGGCCAGCCCCGACAGCACCAGCAGCACGATGTCGGCACTCACGACCAAGTACGCCAGCTTCTGCACCGCGTTGTAGTGGCCCGCATCGCCGTGGCTGAGCCTGCCCCGCAGCGCAGCAAGCGTGTCGGTGGCGATGGCGCGCACGCCAATCGGAAACAGCTTCCTGCGCAACCGCCCCGTCGCCACACCCAGGGCGAGGTAGGCGATCAGGTTGGCCGCCAGGACCCACATGACCGCAAAGTGCCAGAGCAACGCACCGCCGAGCCAGCCGCCCAGCGTGATGGCCGGCGCAAACGTGATGGCCGGGAAGATTGGCGATGCGTTGTAAACCTGCCAGCCGCTCAGGCACATGGCGACCGCCGCGGCGGCATTGATCCAGTGGAAGATGCGCACCCAGCCGGGATGAATTGGTGACCGTTTCAAAGACACGTCCTCGTAACATCGCCAAGCGTTGAAGGCTGCTGCATTGGCGTGGGAAGAAGGATCGCCCCCGGGGCACGGCACCGGTATCGGATAAATGACCGACCCGCGGCACGTACGCACTGCGCTATAGTCGGGCGCAATCAACGCTGCGCTTCTATCGGTGAATCAGTGAACGGACACAGCAACGCGCCGGGCGAACCTGCACAGGTCAGCGTGTACGACGCTGTCCGGGCACTCGCATTCGTTGGCGATCTCAGCATGGGCCAGCCGACCGACCACTCCCTGCGAACGGCGTGGCTCGCGGCGCAGCTGGCCCGCGAAACTGGCGACGGAGACGCCTTGGTCGAGACGGCAGCCCAAGTGGCCCTGCTGCGGTGGTCGGGCTGCACGGCGAATGCATCGGAGTTCGCCGATGTGCTGGGCGATGACGTTGCGGGCCGCGAGGCGATGCTCGCGCGGCGGCAAGCGCCGGTGCCCGGGGGCGATCCAAAATCGATTGCCGGCGCGATGCGCCCGCTGGCGCAGATTCATTGCGAGGTTTCCGGCGAGATTGCGCGGATCCTGAACCTGGCAGCCGATACCGAATTGGCGCTGCGCCATATCTTCGAAGCGTGGAACGGCACCGGCATGCCCGACGGCCTTGCCGGTGCGGCAGTGCCGCGAGCGGTGTACCTGGTGTCGCTGGCAGGGGATCTGGATATCTTCAGCCGCGTCCACGGCCTGCCGACCGCCCTCAACATGATCACCGCGCAGGCCGGCACGCGGTATCCTGCCGACCTTGCCGCGCTGGTGGCTGCCAGGGCGGCGCCCTGGCTGGAGCAACTGGCGTCGCGCGACCCGGCCCGCATCGACGAGGCGATCCAGACCCCACAGATGCACGCGACGACATCGGCCGAATTGATTGGCGACGTGATCGACCTGAAGCTCCCGTGGATGACGGGCTACTCGCGCGCAGTGGCGCGCACCGCTTCCGCCTGCAGCACAGCACTGGGCGCCGACGACGCGAGCACGGCGCGTCTCTACACAGCAGCGCTGATCCATGGGATAGGCCGTGCGGCTGTGCCCAACGCGATCTGGAATTCTCCCCAGCGCCTCTCCGCCGCCGACTGGGAAAATGTGCGGCTCGTACCGTACTGGACGGGCCGGGCCGGCAAGCAGACCGGCACGCTCGCGCAGGCTGCAGAGTTGGCCTCGTACGCGTATGAGCGGCTCGACGGCTCCGGGTACTTCCGCGGTGTGGGTGGCCAGGCCTTGTCGCTCGACGCGCGCGTACTGAGCGCGTCAGTTGCCTTTGTGGCGCTAGGCCAGAAGCGGCCGTGGCGCGACGCGCTGCCCGCACGTGAAGTTCAGCAACAGTTGGAGAACGAAGCAGGCGAAGGTCGCTTCGACAGCGCGGTGGTGGCGGCGCTCGTTGAAACGCGGGATACGCCCCCGCGGGTGAGCCGGCCTCGCCAACCGACCGTCCGGCTATCTGCGCGCGAGACCGAAGTACTGCGCTCGATTGGGCGCGGTGCCAGCAACAAAGAGGCAGCGCGCGAACTGGACTTGAGCCCGAGCACGGTCCGCACGCACATCGAAAGCGTTTTTCGCAAGCTTGAGTGCTCGACGCGTGCTGCCGCGACGTTGAAAGCGTCAGCGCTGGGGCTGCTGTAAAAGAGAAGGCTGCGCGACGGCACGAAGCGGATCAATCCGTCATCAGATGACGCATCAACAGCGTCGGGTCCGCAATCTCGAGAATCAGACGACGCAGTACCCGTTTGCGCATGTGCTCATCGTCGAGCACCCACGGAGCGCTGACCTCGCTGAGATGCCGCGTGATCGCATCGCGGTGGTCGGCACCTTCCGGCAGGCTGAGGCGTGCAGCCAACAGGCCGGCAACGACGTCATCGATCTCAACGTCCAGGTGCTTCGCGTCAATGGTGAGTTGCAGCTTCATGGGCGTGATCGAACCTCAAAAAGCCGGCACCGCAACGGGGACTAGCGGCGCCGGAATGCAGTTGCACCGGCCGGCGAACCGGCCGGTCGATGGCAGCACAACTGCGTGGTTCAGTAGTCCAGCTCAGGGGCCGGCACTTGCGCGGGCTTGTCTTCCTTCGGTGCCTCCGCGATGGTCGCATCCGTGGTCAGGATCAGCCCGGCGACAGACGCAGCGTTCTGCAACGCGGTGCGCGTCACCTTGGTCGGGTCGACGACACCCGCTTCGACGAGGTCGCCGTACTCTCCGGTGGCTGCGTTGTAGCCGTAGTTGCCCTTGCCTTCGGCGACCTTCGCAATGACGACGGACGGCTCTTCACCGGCGTTGGCGACAATGGCGCGCAGCGGTGCCTCCAGCGCGTGCTGCACGATGCGGATGCCGGCATCCTGATCGCTGTTCGCGCCCTTCAGGTTCAGCACTGCAGAGCGGGCGCGCAGCAAGGCCACGCCACCGCCCGGAACGATGCCCTCTTCCACAGCCGCGCGGGTGGCGTGCAAGGCATCGTCGACACGGTCCTTCTTCTCCTTCATCTCGACTTCGGTGGCTGCGCCCACCTTGATGACCGCAACGCCGCCGGCAAGCTTCGCCACGCGTTCCTGCAGCTTCTCGCGGTCGTAGTCGCTTGTGGCCTCGTCGATCTGCACGCGGATGGACTTGACGCGGGCATCGATGCTGGCCTGGTCGCCGGCACCGTCGATGATGATGGTGTCGTCCTTGCGAACCTCCACGCGCTTGGCCCGGCCGAGGTCCTCCAACGTAGCCTTCTGGAGCTGCTTACCGGTTTCTTCAGAGATGACGGTTGCGCCGGTGAGCACGGCGATGTCTTCGAGCATGGCCTTGCGGCGGTCGCCAAATCCGGGCGCCTTGACGGCGGCGACCTTCAGGATGCCGCGCATCGCATTGACGACCAGGGTGGCCAGGGCTTCGCTCTCGACATCCTCCGCCACGATCAGCAGCGGCTTGCCGGCCTTCGATGCCGCTTCCAGGATCGGCAGGAGGTCGCGGATATTCGAGATCTTCTTGTCGTGCAGCAGGATGAGCGCATCGTCCAGATAGGCCGCCTGCTTTTCCGGATCGTTGATGAAATACGGGCTGACATAGCCGCGGTCGAACTGCATCCCTTCGACCACGTCCAGCTCGTTGTCGAGCGACTTGCCGTCCTCGACTGTAATGACGCCTTCCTTGCCGACCTTCTCCATGGCCTCGGCGATGATCTTGCCGATGGCCTCGTCCGAGTTGGCCGAAATGGAGCCCACCTGGGCGATTTCGCGGTTGGTCGAAATCGGCTTCGACAGATTGCGAAGCTCGTCGAGCACGGCGGCCACGGCCTTGTCGATACCGCGCTTGAGATCCATCGGGTTCATGCCGGCCGCCACGTGCTTCATGCCTTCCTGCACGATGGCCTGGGCCAGCACGGTGGCCGTGGTGGTGCCGTCACCGGCAATGTCTGCGGTCTTGGACGCGACCTGCTTTACCATCTGCGCGCCCATGTTTTCGAAGCGGTCCTTCAGCTCGATTTCTTTGGCGACCGACACGCCGTCCTTGGTGATGGTCGGGGCGCCAAAGCTGCGCTCGATGACCACGTTGCGGCCCTTGGGCCCGAGCGTCACCTTCACGGCATCGGCAAGAACATTCACGCCCTTGACGATACGGACGCGCGCGCTGTCATGGAACTTGACGTCTTTTGCACTCATGTTTGTTGCTCCGGATAAGTCGTTGACTCAACACGTCGCGAACAACCGGCCTATTTGCGGTGTCTGTCCGGCAGTGTCCGCGAGCGGCTCGAGGCTTCAGGCGGCCTTGGCAACCGCCTCGGCGTGGGTTTCGATGACGCCCATGACGTCTTCTTCACGCATGACGAGGAGTTCCTCGCCATCGACCTTGACGGTCTGCCCGGCGTACTTGCCGAACAGCACCTGGTCACCGACCTTCAATTGGAGTTCGCGCTGCGTGCCGTCCTGAAGCAGGCAGCCCGTGCCGACCGCGATGACTTCACCCTGCTCGGGCTTTTCTGCGGCGGAATCAGGAATCACGATGCCCGAGGCCGTCGTCCGTTGCTGTTCGATTCGCTTGACGATAACCCGGTCGTAGAGGGGACGAATCTTCATTTCCATCTCCTGAGCGATAGATCACCAAAAAAGGGAATCCGGCTTGCGCGCCATTCAAGCAGGGCGCCAGGCAGGGCAAGCAAGCCGTGCCGAATACTTGGCGGAATGCAAAATAGAAGCGCACCGCCGCGAGTTCAAGAGGTGAAAAAACGGCGAGTTTGTAACAAAATGTTTCACGGCAACAGGATGCGCCGGACGGCTCCCAGGCGGTAGACCGTTCGGCTGCGGACCGGCCGGTGGCGCGGTAGTTGGCGGGGGATTGGAAGGACAGGACAGGGCGGCTCGCGTCCGCCATCCGGGCCGAGCGTATCGTCCGGCTCCTCAAGCGCCTGCCACACGCCACCCTTGACGGGCCGGAACAGCCAGCGCAGGTAGCCTTCGTTCGCGGCAATCTGCATCAGCTGGGCACGATCGGGAGCGCCATCGATGAGTGCCTCGTCCGCCGAGGCACCTTCGTAATCGCCGAATGCCTGGCGGCATGCCAGCGCTTCACCTGCGGATGCGCCCACCACGTTGCAACCGCGTCGCTCGACGCGCTCAAGATCCCATGCGCCGAGCTGCCAGGCGGCGTCGAGCAGCGCCTCGTCAACGGCTTCGACGCTCTGCCAGGCGTGCGTTAGCTGAATGGCCGAGCCCGGGACGGAGCGCGGTGGAATGTCGACTCCCGGCAACACGAGCGGGCTGGCGCGGCGAAATCCATGCCAATGCAGGATCGCCACGAGCGGCGTATTCGGTCGGCGGGCCGCTGTCACGGTGACCGCGACCAACGGCAACCGCACCGCATCCATCTGTTCGTGCACTGCGTTGAAAAGGTCCATGAAACCTCCGAATGACGTATCGAATGGCCTCTTGAAATTTCCGCTTGGCTCCTTATTTTAGGAGTCGTCAATGCAGTCGCGGTTCTCGCGCTGCGTGTTTCGATTTATTTGTCAGTGGCCCGCCACGGACGGATGAACTGGAGCGCGTAGTTCGGTTCAGTCTCCGTGCGGGCCCTTCAGGAGCCAGCCATGAGCGATCTGTTTTTTGGCACCGATCTGCTGGGCGAATTTGATCGCCTGCAACGGCAGATGGCCACTCTCTTTGCGGGTGCACCCGCCAGCCTGCGCGCCACGCGCCTGGGCACCTTTCCACCCGTCAACATTGGCAGCACCGATGACTCGGTCGAGATCGTCGCATTCGCCCCGGGGCTCGACCCCGCGCAAATCGACGTCTCGATCGACAAGGGGCTGCTGACGATCAGCGGCGAGCGCAAGCGCCCGGATTTCGAGATGACCGACGATACGCGCGTGTACGCCGACGAGCGTTTCACCGGCGCATTCCGTCGCGTGATTGAGTTGCCACAGGATGTCGACCCCGACAAGGTCAATGCGCGGTACGTCAACGGCTGCCTGACCATCAGCGTCGGCAAGTCGGAGGCATCGAAGCCGCGTCAGATCACAGTGCAAGGCTAAGCCACAGCTTGCGCAAGCATCAAGGAGCACATCATGAACGACACCACACAATTGGCGACCCAGGCGCAGCCGGGTAAGACCACGGTTGCAAAGCAGCCAGGCGAACAGCCCGCCGCACGGCAGACGCATCTGGCACCGCCTGTCGACATCTTCGAAAACCGCCAGGGCATCACGCTGTTTGCCGACCTGCCGGGCGTGCCGCGCGAGAAGCTCGATGTTCGCGTGCAGGATGGCACTCTCACGGTCGATGCCGAGCTGATGGTGCCGACGCCGCAGGGGCTGCGGCTGCAGCATGGCGAAGTCCGACACCCGCATTTCTCGCGCACCTTTGTGCTGAGCCCGGACTTTGACGCATCGCGCATCGACGCTCAACTGCGCGACGGGGTTCTCAAGCTGACGATCCCGCGCCGCGATGAAGCGAAGCCGCGGCGTATTGAAGTCCAGGCCGGCTGAGCCCATCACCGGCCGTCGTTTTGCCTTGCAGGCGGGCGCGCTCCTTGCGCGCCTGCATTTGGCACCGTGCCCCCTGGTTACGGTTGTTTGTTACTAGGAGACAAAGATGCTGAGTGCACACGAATTTGCCACGCTGATGTTGATCAGCCAGTCACCCGAGCAGGTCGACATGAACCGCGCTGAATTGGACGCGTTGCTGGAGCGGCAATTGGTCATGCTCGAACGCTCCGCCGAAGGGCACCGCCGCCGTGCGCGGCTGACCGATACCGGACGCTCCGTGCTGCGGGCGTTGAATGCGGTCGATCGTCAAAAACGCGTTACAGCGGGATCCGCGCGCCGGGACGCCGACTAGCCTGTGGCTTCGCAGGCGCATCTCTCGATCCAAGGCAGAACACCCGGCGCTCAGGCGCGTTCGTTGCGTTGCCGTTCGCTCCACCTACTCAGGAGCGAACATGACTACGTCTGCCCAGGAGCACCTGCTCGATTGGCTGCGCGATGCCCACGCGATGGAACAGCAAGCGGAGCAGATGCTGCGCGCACAATCCGGCCGCCTCGAACACTATCCAGAACTCAAAGCGCGGATCGACCGCCATATTGAAGAGACGCTGGAACAGCAGCGCCTTGTCGATTCATGCATCCACCGCCTCGGAGGAAGCACCTCTGCGATCAAGGATCTCACGGCCCGCATCTCGGCATTCGCACAGGGGCTGAGCGGCATGGCCGTCTCGGACGAAGTCGTCAAAGGGTCCTTGGCAAGCTACGTCTTCGAGCACATGGAGATTGCTTCCTACACCAGCCTGCGCGCCGCCGCCGAGCATTGCGGCGACATCGAAACCGTGCGCGTGTGTGACGCCATCCTGCCGCAGGAACAAGCCATGGCGGCTTGGCTTGCCGAACACCTTGGACCCGTCACGGTGACGTTCCTGACCCGCGCCGAAACGCCCGGCGTGGAAGCCAAGCGCTGATCATCTTTTCGCCTGCCCCTATTCGGAGATACCAATGACTCGCAAGACCATTGAAGACCTGTTCATCCACTCGCTGTCGGATATTTACAGCGCAGAGAAACAGCTGGCCAAGGCGCTGGCCAAGCTCGCCCGCACCGCCGAAAACCAAGAGCTTTCAGAAGCCTTCAAGAGCCACCTGGAAGAAACGCAAGGCCAGATCGAGCGGATCGACCAGATCGTCGAGACCTGCGCCATCAAACTCAAGCGCATGAAATGCGCTGCCATGGAAGGCTTGATCGAAGAGGCCAACGAGCTGATCGAAGAGATACCAAAGGGGCCGGTGCTCGATGCCGGGCTGATCGGGGCCGCGCAGAAGGTCGAGCACTACGAGATCGCGTCGTACGGCACGTTGGCCGCTCTTGCAAAGGAGGTCGGCTTTCATGAGGCGGTGCCGCTGGTCGTCAGCACGCTGGACGAAGAAAAGGCCACCGACGCCAAGCTGACCCGTTTGGCGGAAAGCTCGGCCAATCGGGAAGCGAGCGCTGCGTCGTAACGCAACAGGATCTGCGCGCCCGCCGCCAATCAGCGCGGCGGGCCCGGTTGCAGCCGTGCGTTGCCGCGAAGACGCCGATCTTCAACGGTCGTGGTCCGTCGACACCGTAATCTCCTCCCACGCGTTCAGCTCATTTCCCAAGGCAGTCAGATTGTCGCGGACGAGTGCCAGCGCATCGCTGCCCAGTAGCAGATGGGTGGGGGGTTGATCAGCGGCCACTACGGCCAACATCGCACGCGCCGCCTTGGCAGGGTCGCCGAGCTGCTTGCCGCTCTTCTCTTCCCGGGCCCGACGAATGGGATCGAAGACCTCGTCGTAGTCGGGAATCGAGCGCGATGTGCGTGTCATCGAACGGCCGGCCCAATCCGTGCGAAACGATCCGGGCGCCACTGCAGTCACGGCAATGCCGAAGCTGCGCACCTCCTTGCCGAGACTTTCTGAAATCCCCTCCAACGCGAACTTGCTTCCGCAGTAGTAGGCGATGCCAGGCATCGTGATGTGCCCGCCCATGGAGGTGATGTTCAGGATGTGTCCACGCCGGCGGCGGCGCATGGACGGCAGTACCGCTTTGATCATGGCCACGGCGCCGAACACGTTCACGTCGAATTGCCGTCGCAACTCGGACAACGGTGATTCTTCCAATACCCCCTCGTGCCCATAGCCGGCATTGTTGACGAGCACATCGACCGGGCCGACGGTCGATTCGATTTCCGACACCACGCCCTCAATGAGGTCGAAATCGGTCACATCCAATACGCGCGCAAATGCATGGGGGGAGTGCGATTCGAAATCGCGCTTGGCCTGCTCGCTTCGGACAGTGCCGACGACCTTGTGGCCGGCGGCCAAAGCCTCCTGGGCAAGTGCGCGGCCCAAGCCGCTGCTCACCCCGGTGATGAGAACAATCTTGCTGTCGGTCATAGTTGGCCCTCGCTGAGTGTGATGAAGGCTGCATGCTAGTCTTGGCGCGTGGACGATTTAAGCCGAAATCGGCTGAATTTCTTGCCTAAACCTATGACAAGACGCGTAAGCACTCCCCGGGCTGCTACCGCCCCTTCCGCCACGCGGGCCCGGATCATTTCGCTCATGCACGCGCTCGCGCCTGCCGAGGGGTACAACCTGACGGCCATGGAAAGCGTGCGCATCCTGCGCTCCGATCGCGCACTGTCGCGCACCCCCGTCCTCTATGACCCGGGCATCGTCATCGTTTGCCAGGGCCGCAAGCGCGGATACTTCGGCGACCGGCTCTACGTGTATGACGAAGATCACTACCTTGCCGTGTCGGTGCCCGTTCCGTTCAACATGGAAACCGAGGCAACGACCGAACGGCCGCTGCTCGCGCTTTATCTGCACCTCGATTTCGTGATGGCCGCAGAACTTGCCGCGCAGCTTGACAGTGTTGGCATGACGCCCCGCCGGGCCAGTCCGCAGAGCATGATGTCCAGCCCCATGGACGACGGAATGCGCGCCTCCGTACTCCGCTTCCTGGAGGCCATGCACGATTCCGTGGAAGCGGCCGTGCTGGGGCCCGGCTTGCTGCGCGAGTTGTATTTCAGGGTGCTTACCAGCCAGCAAGGCGCCGCGATGAGGGAGGCGCTGGCGATGCGCGGTCAGTTTGGCCGCATTGGGCAGGCGCTACGGCACATTCACACTGCATACGAACAGCCGCTTGATGTGGCACAGCTTGCAGAAAAAGCCGGCATGAGCGTTCCAAGCTTCCACAGTCATTTCAAGGCGATTACGCAGCTCTCACCCATGCAATACGTCAAATCCATCCGCTTGCATCAGGCTAGATTACTGATGGTGCGTGAAGACCTGACAGCCGAGGCAGCGAGTCACGCGGTGGGCTACACCAGCGCGTCGCAATTCAGTCGTGAGTTCAAGCGGCTTTTTGGTTTGACACCGGCTGCAGAGTCCAGGCGCATGCGTGACAGCTTCGCGCTTCCACCGCCCTTTGACGACGCGGCGTACGTCTCTTCGCACTGATCCAACTCAGCCGGCAGCAAGCCGCCTTTCGTCTGGCAAAAGACAACGCAAACACGCCTGTGCCACGCGGCTCAGGCTTGGACGCCCGGCCCTACCCTACGCCTGCCACACCGCATACCCTTCCTCGCGCAACCCGATGGCCAGTTCCACTTCCATCTCGCGTGCCGCCTCATAAGGCATCGGGTTGAAGCATTCGTACAGCTCCGGCATCAGACGCAAGCCGTATTCGCGCACATACCGGTTCGCCTTCAGCCCCGCTTTGTGTTTGTCGAAGCGTACGTCCGGTGACTGCCCTGTCATGCCGACATATACGCAAGGCTTGTCACCGAGATAATCGGGATTCGCTCTCACGAACCGTCCTTCGCTCAGCACTTGCCGCGACAGTTCGACAACGTAGACGTGGTGATGGTGGCGTGGCATTCAGGCAAGCTAGAGGAACTGCGCTCTGTCGCACATCGGCTTCATTGTTGATCGGCAATGTGCAAGGCTATTGCGATGCGATGCGGCGCAGAGCCCTGCGGACCGCAAGCGCCGGGGCGAGGCCGCCGTTCAATGGCGCTCGGCCAGAAAAATAGTGCCCGAAATCCGGGCCAGCTAACGGGCCCAGGTGCCCGGAAACAATGGCACGGGTTCTCCACCATAGCGGCATCGAGACAGGTCAGGTCAAAAGAATTCCGATCCGATTCTAGCTCCCCGGGAGCAACTATCGCGCTTGTTTCTCATTCGCCCGCGCGCTCACATCCGAAGCCTTCGACGCGGCGCCTGCGGTCGCGGACTCGTGGGCATGCTGACTTCCCGTCGGATCCGCAATCTGGAACGTGCTGCCATGCTGCCAGCCATTGGCTGCGGGATTGACCGACGGCGCCGGAATGTCCACACGGTCCTTCATCTTCGCGCCGGAGTCGATCCCCATGCGCTTGTCTCGGTCGGCGACCATCGCGGCATTTGCCTGCCCCTCGCCGGTGAAACCCATCATCAATTGGGGCACCCCGAGCGGTAGTTGTTTGTCGAGATCGGTATGCCAGGTGTGCCACGTCTTGCCATACGTGCCGACCAGCTTCTTCATCAGTTCTTTTTCTGCCGGCTCGGGGATCCCGGGTGCGACGAGCTGCCCGGATTTCACTTCCCAGACATGGCTGTGCCAAAGCGCTTTCTCTGCCGGAGGCAGCGTCGCAAACAGCGTTGCGCTGATGATGTATTCGACACCCATCAACTTCGCGTTCTTGACGTTGCCGTCGTAGATGACGCACTGCGTGACGTCCTCATTGACGATCGCGCAGTAGTGATGCGCTTCCATCTGGACGTTCTGCCGGCCGTTGTAGAAGTGGAACCCGTCCAGATAAGCGTTGATGGCTTCGATGGGCGGCTTGTCCTGCAGCGCCGCCGCGCCCGCTTCCAGCACTTTCGTTCTGGAGGACTCGGCTTGGCCCGGCGCGCGAACGTTCGAGCGGGTGTCGCTCTCGCGATGGCAACCGCAGAGAGCGAGCGCGGCAAACAGATAGATCGGGAAGGCGTATCGCATCGCGTGACCCCGGGGCGCATGTTGGATGCGCTCAGTCCGCAAGACTTGCGCCCAGTGGCGCGGGCTTTTTGCTGGGCATGCCCAATGCTGCGCTCACCAGCGCCCGCACCGGGTATGCCGCCTACGTGTTCATGCTGGCGAGTCTCGGATGCATTCCAGAGCGGTAGACCGTCGCGCACACCGGAGCACAAGATGAAGGTGCATCACCTCAATTGCATTTCGAGCTGCCCGCTGTGCGGCGCATTGTTCGATGGCCATCCCAACTCGCTGGTGCGCCGGGGGCGGCTGGTCTGTCACTGCCTGCTGGTTGAATCGCCTGCGGGTCTTGTGCTGGTCGATACCGGCTTTGGCCTGCGAGACGTCGCGCATCCGCGTTCGCGTCTGAGCCGCTTCTTTCTCACAATGCTCAAACCCGAGCTCAGAGAGGAGATGACCGCCATCCGGCAAATCGAGCGCCTCGGCTTTCGCGCAGCCGACGTTCGCCACATCGTCATGACGCATCTCGACTTTGATCACGCAGGCGGTCTTGATGATTTTCCGCACGCTGTGGTGCATATGCTTGCGGCTGAGCGGGACTACGCATTGATGCAAAAGACATGGCTCGACAGACAACGCTTTCGGCCGCAGCAGTGGTCTTATCAAGAGCGTTGGCGAGCGCATTCATCTGCGGGCGGAGAACGTTGGAAGGGCTTCGAGAGCGTTTCGCCCATACCGGAGTTGAACGACGAGATTGCGCTGATTCCCCTCCGAGGCCACACCTACGGACACGCCGGCATTGCCGTGCGCGGCGAAAACGACTGGCTGCTACTGGCAGGCGATGCCTACTTTCATACGCACGAAATGGATCTGGACCCGTATTGCACGCCCGGCCTGCGGTTCTACCAATGGATGCTGGAGAAAGACCGCGCGGCGCGACTCGACAACCAGCGCCGGCTGCGCGATCTTTGCGCGCGCCACAAGTCGGGGCTCACCGTGTTCTGCAGCCACGATGTCGATGAATTCGAACGGCTTTCGGGCCGTTCAGCGGCGGTTCCAGCAGAACACTTCACTGCGGTGCAGCAGGCCTCCTTATCAGGTGCCCAAAAGGCTTTTTAAGCGGGGCGGATGCACGCTGTGCCTGCGCGCGCGTTCGCATCTACCATGCCCGGAGCCTCCGCACGATCCCGCAAGCGACGCAGTGACAAGGGCTGGCGGCAATGTAGGCTCCACGTCGCTGGACAACCGTGTCGATCGCTCATACGGTGTTGATACGTTGGTACGTGGCCATAGAGCGGCGGCTTGATTCTGGGGGATACAACTTGCAAGGGGTCCCATGGAACCACAGTCAAAGCCAAACTCGGCCGCGTTGAAGTGCGCACCGCACAACGTAGCGATCACAGGTGGGCGAGCGAATTCCGCTACATCCCGAATGGCGGCCCCCCATCCGACTGGACAGAGGCATACGCTCCGGAAGGGTTCGTCTCGGTGGGCATGGCACTGAGCGCTGGCATTCTGCTCGGCAAGGACGCGGCAGAGAACCGAGCGCAAACATCGCATGCCGGTTAGGCGCGCCTTTGCTTTGAGCGTGAGCGCTCAAACGACATCGTGTTGCGCAGGCGTTCTGGGCCGAGGCCGCGAAAAAGTATCTCGCCCGCTCCCGTGCAAAGTCCTACTCTTGAAATGGAAGCCGGTCGCCCGAGTCTCTAGGCAAGAAGACACGAGGGCGCCGACACCCGGTGGTTGCGCTCACGCGCATGCGCCCAAACCACCGCCAAACGCTGCATAGCGGTTCGGCAGCAAAAAAAGCCGTGAGACTGGAACCATAACCGGCCTCGGCAAGCAGGACAAAACGGGGAGGTAGCATGAAGAAGCTCGATACATGGCTGCTTCAAGAGCTGGCAGACCGGAAGTTTGCCCATGCATTCTTGGAGACCGAGGCCAATGCCCGCTTCGCCGCGCAGGTGCGGGCCTTACGCAAACAACATGGATGGACCGAGGCCGATCTGGCAACGGCGTCGCGCCTGACCGGTGCGGCCATCTCCGATATCGAAAACGCACGGCTGAATTTGCTGCAGTTGATATCGCTGCGAAAGCTGGCGCGCGCTTTCGATGTTCACCTCAGTCTCAAGTTTGAAAGCACAGTCGATGGGGCGGTTGAGGTCGTGCGCTTTGTCGAGACAGACCTGACAGTGCCCTCACGCGAGGCCGAACTGCGCATGCACGGTGTGTACTCGGTCTTGCCTCCGCGCTTCGGGCAGCCTGAGTAATTCTCTGCAGCCTCGGCTTATTCCAAGCGCCCCAGGCAGAGCCGCGCCTTGCGGTCTGCCGGGCGCCGCGACCCCGTGCCACTACCACGTGTACGGGAAGCGAAGCGTAAAGACGTAGTTCGGCGCGTCCGGCGTCAGGCCCATGGCCAGCGTGGCGCTGATCGACAAGTTCTTGGTCAGCACATGGCTGATGCCGAACGTCATCGTGCCTACGTTGGTTTTGCTGCCCACCACCGACTGCTCGGCCCCGCCCTCTGGGGTGATGCGCGTGTTGCCGGAGAATGCCGTGCTGTAAGCCATCGTCAGCGCCGTGCGGTCGTTCAGCGCCAATGCAAGGCCTCCGCCCAAAGTGATGGTATCGCCCAGCTTGACTTTGCCCGGCTGCACCACGCCTTCGGTCGAGGAGATGTCGGCAAACGAGCGCGGCACGTAGTACGTGTAGCTGGCATTGGCAAACAACACCACCGGGTCGTACGTCTTCAGGAAAGACATGCCCAGCGTGCCGCTCCATACACCGTTGCCGGTCGGCAGTTGCTGGTCGATGATCAGGTTGTTGTTATTGCTGTCGGCATGGATCAGTTTGATGCCGAACGGTGAACGCCCGGTCGGTGCACGCACGCGAAAGCTGCCGACAATGTCCGGCAAATCCGCTGACTCCTTGACGAGCTGATAGTAGATGCCGGCACTCACATCGCCCAAGCCCGCGGACGTCTTGTCTGCCTCGCTGACGGTGCTCGATGCCCCACCCGCACCGCCGCTGAAGAACGTGCTGGAGCGATACACGGCCGGCACTGTGAAATCCGCGCTCAGCCGATCGCTGAAGCCATAGCGGCCGGTGACGTCGAAGGTCGTGACATTGGCCTTGGTCTGGACCAGGTTGATCTGCCCGAGAAAGATCGCATCCAGCGCCAGAAAGCCCGACAGCGCGAGGTTGCGGCGGTCGTAGTAGCTGTAGCTGATGCCGGTATCGATTGTGAAACGTCGCTCAAACAGCGGCGCGTGCTCGGATTGGAAGACGAGGTCCTTGCTCTGGATGCGAGGCTTGTCGTTGGGGTCGGGGCGCGCGGCGGTTGTGCTTTCCGACGCGGGCGCCGTGTTGCCGGATTGGGCGACCAGCGCAGACGACGGAGATTGTGTTGCCGTGGTTGCGCCCGCAGCGGATGCCTGTGCGTTGCCGGCACCGACGCCACGCCCGCGTACGCGCACCAGCTCCAGGTCGCCGACGCGCTCTTCCAATGCATCAATGATCTTCTGCTGCCGCTCGATGATGCGCTGCAGACGCGCCAGGCGCGCGTCAAAGGAGTCTTCGGCAGACGGCGCCGATTGCGCTTCGGCCGCTGCAGGAAGCAACGACCAACATGCCACTGCCCACGCCACTGCCGTGCGTCGGTGTCCCATGTTTCCCCCCGGAAAGCAAGGCGGAGGCTAAAGAGCCTCCATTTCAGCGCACCGGCCCTATTGCCGAGCGCCGCCTCTCACTGCCTGCCTGTGTGTTCTTCTATTGCGTCGTTATAGGAAATTCTGCATCGGCACGTCTAGCGGCGTAAACCCGCCACCGCCTGCAATGCCTGCGCCACGCCGATCTGAGCCAGCTGCTGACGCGACATCGTCTGCATCTGCAGTTGGATCGACAACTGATTGGCAATCAACTGCGCATTGCCCGCCATTTGCGCCACCTGCATCACGCTCCCCGCCGCCCCGGCCAGATTGGGCGTCACCGACTGCGAGACGACGCCCATCGGGCTGGTGATGGCAACCTGCACGCCGCCCGCGCCCGCCTGGGCCTGGGCGGTGAATCCGTTCTGCGCCGCCGTTGCCAACGCGCTGCCCGAAGGCAGTGTAGGCAATGGAGCGGTCTGCATCGAGATCGATGTGGTGTTACTCGCCAGATTGTTGTTGCCAGCCACCTGTGTCACCTGGCCGACACCGTTGACCTGTACACCGGCCCCGCCGGAGGCTGTCGCCCCGGGTGTGGCGCCCGCCAGAGCCCCAATGCCCATCTGCACCGACGCCAGTGTGCTCACTGCGACGCTGGCGGTACTGGTGCGCAGGTTGGTGGCGAGCAGCCGCGCTTCGGCCGCTGCCTGCCCTGCCTCGTTGCGCCATTGCGAGGCCATTTCAATCATGAATCCGCTGACGATGCTGGCGCCGAGGTATTTGCCGCGCTGCTGGGCCAGCTCACCGTCATCGGCCAGCTCGACTGCGGTGCCGGAATGAAACAGCACGGCACTGTCGTGCGCTTCGGCCGGCGCGGAAGGATCAGGGAGCGGCCCGGCGCTGGCTCCGGCACACCAGCCGGCATACGCGAGCGGCAGCATCCATGCGAGTGTCTTGGTTTTCATCAGAACAGGTCCCACCGGGCAGGTCCAAATTCCATCTGGATCGGCAGCATCCCTCCCGAGAACGCGGCGTTCTCACGCGCACGCAAGCTGGGAGCATTCGTCTGCAGCAATCCTGAATCGGCCTGGACCGACACGTCGCCGACGATTGCAAATACGAGGCCATTCCACGCAGGCGCAAATTCCCACTCCTGCATGATGCGGTTGCCCAGTGCAGGGTCGGCGATAAACACCCGCCCCTGGGCCGCGCGCTTGACGACCACGAAATGTTGGTACCCGTTCAGGCTCAACAAGACGATCACCGGGATCGCCAGATCGCGCAATGCCGCCATGTCCACACGGTAGCCACGGCCCCGAAAGCCGAGTGTCTGCACATAGTTGCGCATATCGAGCATGGAGAACCCTTGCTCGGCGACCTGCTTCGGGTCGCTCACTTTCATCATGTCGGCAATGACGCGGCGCTCATCGATGTCCAAGCCATAGCCGTAGCGCAGCAACGTGCCGACCGCAGCCGCCCCGCAACTGAAATCCTGCTGCTGTCGCATCACACTGCGATAGCGCAGCTCCGCCATGCTCTTGACCGGCTTGTTCAGTGGCATTTCGCTGTCGGCGCGCAACGCAATCGCGCCCTCCTGGGCAGTGGCCTGCGTTGCCCACAAGCCGCCTGCGCAGAAGAGACACAACATCACCCTGCCCACCGATTGCCGGTTCAGTCGCATGAATCCCCCCCTTGGGGAACGGACACCCGACCGCCGGAGCAGCGGCCGGGTGTTTGGACGCTAGCCTTAGTTGGCGGCCTTGGCCGTGGCGATTGCCAGGCCGTTGTGCTGCAGGTTGCCCGCGCCAGCCGCGATGTTCACGCCGATGTTGCCCATGGCGTTCATCAGTGCAGTGCCGTTCAGCGATGCAACATTGGTCGGATCGCAACCATTCAGGCGCAGCGAGTTGTTGTCAGCCGACTGCTTGTTGTAGTCGGTGGCCTTGGCGATACGGCCCGACGTGTTGGTCGATGCAGCCATGCCGTTCTCTTGCAGCTCACCTGCGCCCGCAGCGATGTTCACGCCGATGGTGCCCTTGGCGCCGTTCAGAGCGCTACCGCCCAGCGATGCCTTGTTGGCCGCATTGCCGATGGACAGGGACTCACCCGGGTCCGCCTGGTTGTTGAACACCTGGGCCGAAGCGAACACCTTGCCGGCATCCACGGCCGCCAGCGCAACGTCGTTGGACTGCACATTGCCAGCGCCGGACGTGACGTTCACCCCGACTGCGCCCTGCGCGCCCTTGAGCGCCTGTCCATCAACCGTCGCCGTATTGCTGCCACGCCGCAGGTCGACCGAGTTGTTGTTGCTGGATTGCGTGGAATCGACAACCGCCGACGATTCCGAGCTGAACGGCACAAAACCTAGCGCGAGGCCGTAGCCCTGCACGTGGATGTCATTGCTGATTTCGGTCACGTTGCTGATAACCGCCCCGGAGGAGCGCGGACCGTCGTCTCGTCCCTGAGCGTGGGCTGCACCTGCAGCCAGCAGGGCGAGTACAGCAATGGCAGTCAGTTTGGCTTTCATGGTGATCTCCCTTCCTTCTGTTGCTGTTAAAAAAGAGTGCCCGCCGGGGGACGGAGCACAAAGACGTTGGATACGACATTCCCCGTTCCTGCCGTCTGGTTGACCTGCACAACGCCGGAGGTATTACGCAACGCCGTCGATGCAATCGACGCGTCTTGCCTGCCCTCCGCCGCGGGCGCGGCATCCTGACGACGAGACTGTGCAGCCACGCCCGACAGGGCACTGTCGGCAAGTGGCTCGATGTGATGGGATTGCTGTTGCACAACCGACGCAGTGGGGGCGATCACCGCGACGTTGAGCTGTGCGTTGCCGGCACCGCTGGCCTGATTGATCGACACCAGACCCGCCGCACCATTGAAAGACGCGCCCGCCAGCCGGCTCGATGCCGATACGCCCGACCGTACCCGCCCAACAAACTGCGATGACACGACGCGGGCCTCATCGGTCGACACGGCGGCTACGTTGGCCTGCACGTTGCCCGCCCCCGAGGCCTGATTGACGGCCACGCGCCCGGCCGTGTTTGCAGCGGCATCGCCCTCCACCACGGCGGACACCGGCGCGCTTTGGGCCCACGCCGCGCCAGCCGGCACGGCGCTGAGCACCGCCACTACGAAGTGCCACGTTAGCGACTTCACGGCTGCCCGCCACGCGAGAGCGGCGCCAGTGCGCCGCTGATCTGCGACGCAATGCCCGCCGTGGCCTGCACCACTTGCCCGCCTACGCCGCCAACGGCAGCGCCGCTCACGGCATTACCGACGGAAAGCCCGCCCGCGGTGGGCTGCAATCCGGTTCCCGTGGATGAAGTCAGGGCGCGCTGCAGGCCTGTCGCTGCGTTGCCGGAAGCGGCGCGCGATGCGCCGAGTTCGCCGTCAGACAGCACCGACATGACCGACCCGACGGATTGATTGAACGCCTGCGTAGGAAACGGGCTCACCGCCGTGCGGATGGGCAGTGCATCGGTCTGAACGCCCCGATAGGCGACGCGCGGGGTGACATCGCGCTGCACGATGATGTCGCCCTCGTCGGCATGTGCCGGCGCCAAAGCAAACGCCATCGCCAGACACGCAGCCAGTGCGGTCGGCTCTATCGCGCAAAAGGTCGCCCAACGCCAAGCATGGCGCTGCGAGGTGATTGTCGGCATGGCTCGCTCCTCCCCGGGGGCCCTAGAGCGAGATCCATGCCATGACGACTAACCGCCTGATTTGTCTAGAAAATCACCTGTCAGGAGAGACCATGCACCCCTGCAGCACGCATTTTTGTGTCATGGCTGAAACAGGCAAGTCACTGAATTGAGCGAAGCAAGCCTGCCAGGACAAGGAATCGCCAGGGCGGGGACGCCAATTGGAATGTTTCAGCCGTGAAGCAGTCACCGCGACGACGCTCTCACCCTACTAGGCACGCTGCCTCGTTCCCGGCCACGCGGTTACACCATGGTCGCCAACCGCCCCCCCGGCGATGAGAAGCTAGAATCGCGCGAGCTGCCACCATCGACCAGCCGCAAAACGTCAATACCACTCACCCGGGAGGATTTGCGCTATGGCCATGAAACGCCTCGTCCTTTCGGTCCTGCTTCTGTTGGTGATTGTGGTGATCGCCGGCCTTGCATCGCCATGGCCCAGCGTGTTGGTCATCCGCGCCATCTTCGATCACGGCGCTGCACAGGCCTCCAAAGCATTGGAGCCGTTGGTTCCCAACGATGTGGCTGTGCAAACCGGCCTGGTCTACGACCCCAGCGACGCGGATGGGCGCCTGGACATCTATCGCGGCAAGGCGGCCACCCCGGACGGCCCTGTCGTCGTGTGGTTTCATGGCGGCGGATTTGTGTCCGGGCGCCGGGCCGATCTCGCCAACTATCTGAAGATCCTCGCAGGCAAGGGCTTTACGGTCGTCAATGTGGACTACACCATCGCGCCCGAGGCGACCTATCCCACGCCTATCCGGCAGGCCAACAGGGCGCTTGCGTTCCTGTCCGCGCAGGCTTCGCAATTGAAGATCAATGCAAACAAGATGGTCTTGGCGGGCGACAGTGCGGGGGCGCAAATCGCGGCGCAGACGGCGGCCTTGGTGACGGACGAGCGCTATGCGCAAGCGCTGCGGATCTCACCCGAGCCATTGGCAAACCAGATCGCCGGCGTCTTGCTCTATTGCGGCGTGTACGACATCACGCAGAGGGGCCAAAGCGGCGGCTTGGGTGCCTGGTTCGTCAAGGCGACCGCGTGGGCGTACAGCGGCAAGCGAGATTGGCATCAGGTGCCGGGGTTCGACACCATGTCGATCACCCCTTACATCGCCCGCGGCTTTCCGCGCGCGTTTGTGAGTGCGGGCAATGCCGATCCGCTCGGGCCGCAGTCGGTGGCCCTCGCAGCCGCGCTGCAGGCGCAGGGAGTGAATGTAACAAGCCTCTTCTTCCCGAAGGACTACCAGCCCCCGCTCGGGCACGAATATCAGTTCCGGTTGGACACCGACGCCGGCAAGGGTGCGCTGGCGCAATCGGTGGCCTGGCTCAGGTCGCTATAGGTCGAAGCGCCGCAAAGCGCGGCCGCGCCTGCTTTACGCCCTGCGGCGCGACGTGAGGTTTGCAGTGATCCACGCTGCCACGTGGCTAACCGGAATGGCATGGCGTTGATTGAGCGACCCGCCCCTGTCCCAGCCCGCCGAGCAAGGACGGCTCGATCCACTCCAGGCGGCTGAAGGGGCGGGCCAGAGCGGCCCGGGGCGGCTTCCGGCTCGCCGGCGACCCGCCCGTAAATCACGGTGCCGCCCCGGCCGGCTACACGCTCTGGCTGGACGTCCGGCGCACTCAACGATCCGAACGCTCGACGACGACCTCGCTAATCTGAAGCACCGGTGCAATGTCGGTGTAGTTGACGATATCGGCCAGGATCTCCGCGCCGTGCTGCTTCATGGCCGCCTGGAACGCATCGGCCGATTCACAGATGAACGCGCACATCGCCACGTAGGCAGGTGGCGTGCCGGGTGCTCCGCCGGCCAGGCCTTTATCGACGGTGTAGTACGCACAGGCATTGCCAAGTCGCGCCTTCGCCAGCGGCATGTGGCGCTCGCGGTAATAGTCGTGGTCGAAGCGTGCGCCTTCGGCGTAGGGGTACATCACGGTCACTTTGATCATGCAGTTCTCCTTGTCTTCATTGGTGTCGACATGAACCCGCGCACACGTGAGCGATCCATATGCCGCCACAAGCGGCGCAATGGCTTGCCAACAGCAGATTGCGGGGTATTGGTGTTCTTCTTCCGGCGAGGCAACGTCCGCTTCTGGCCGGTACTCAACGGTGGCTGCAGGCGAGTCAGTGCAACACCGGCAGCCAGAATGTCCCTTCCATGACGGCTACGCATTTTCCGCCGACGCGAACTCTCGATGTGTCGCCTGTCTTCTCGCAAGATGCAAGGAGTGTGCTGGGGCGCCCCATGTCAACGCCTTGCCGCACGCGCAACGTCAATTCGGGCACTGAGCGCGATGCAGCCAGGAGCGCAACCGTGGCGCACGTTGCGCTGCCCGTTGCGGGGTCCTCTGTCATGCGGGGTGTAAACATCCGCGATTGCAGATCACACCCCGCCTGAATGCCGTCGTCCCCGACGTCCCGCGTGTACGCGTAGATAGAGACGGCGCCATCGAGCGGCAAGGTGGCCTTGTACGCAACCGGGTTCGGTACGCAGCGGCGCAAGGCATCCCGCGAGCGCAGCTCAACAATGAGGAAGGGCAGCCCCACCGATGCGACGATCGGCCGGTGCACATCGACTTGAATGTCTTTGGCATCAAGCGAGAGGCAGGCGGCAACGCTGTCGACAGCAACTTGGGAGCGCAGAGACAACTGCTCCGGCGCAACGAGTTCACCGCCGACAACGGTGGTGCCTTCCATGAGCTGCCGAACCGGCACCACGCCTGCCGCTTCATCAAAGACCAGGGTGTTCGGTAACGGCTCGCCTGCTTCTGCGGCCTTCGTGGCCAGCACAAAAGCCGTCCCGATGTTGGGATGGCCGGCAAACGGAATCTCTCGCGACGGCGTGAATATCCGTACCCATGCGGTATGCGATGGGTCTCGGGGCGGAAAGACAAACGTCGTTTCGGTGTAACCAAATTCAGCTGCGATGGACTGCATCTGCTCGGTCGACAAGCCTTCGCAATCCAGCACCACCGCGACTGGGTTGCCCTGGAGCGGGATGTCGGTGAACACGTCGGCTGTCACGTAGCGGCGCTTCATGGTTGCTCTTTTGTGTGAGGTTGCTGGCTAGTCGGAATCCCTTTGCTCGAGCAATCGACTGTAGTTCGGCTGGGCGTGTATGGCTAGGCTGCGAAAACTGTCAAACGGCGTCGAAGAACGTCATGGTGGGTATGGGGCATGGAACCCCGCAGCAAGCGCGGCAGCCGAGGGGCTACTGTAGTGGATCCCTCCTGGCCCCGTTCACGACCTTCCGACCCGCACCGAACAACCCATCTAAAAAATTAGCTTGCAATTCAATAGCGCGCTATATATATTCTCCTCCATGAACACACGCAAGCCTTCCTCCGCACGCCGCGACCTCGCCCTGGACGAGCAGCTTTGCTTTGCGCTGTACTCAACCATGATCGGGATCAACAAGGCGTACCGGCCACTGCTCAAGGCGCTGGACCTGACGTATTCGCAGTACCTCGTCATGCTGGTGCTGTGGGAGCAGGACGCCCAAACGGTGTCGGAGATTGGCGAGCGCCTGTTCCTCGACTCCGCCACGCTCACCCCGCTGTTGAAGCGGCTGGAGGCAGCAGGCTTGATCGAACGGCAGCGCTCGGCAGAGGACGAGCGGCGGGTGATCATCTCGCTCACGGCGGCCGGCAAGGCGCTGGAGAAGCGGGCCGAGAAAGTGCCGGCATGCATGGCTGCGGCCATGGAGTGCGCGCCCGGCGAGCTGGAAGAACTGCGCACACAGTTGAATGCATTGCGCGGGCGGCTCTTCAAGAACGCCGCCTGAGCACACACGTATCGCCGACGGGCGCCTAATCGCGTCCGTTTTTTTAAACTTATTAAGTAGTGCGCTATTTAATCGTAAGCAATGCGGAGCGGCCTCGACAGCCGATGCGCGTACCACCCCCCTCTCACAGGAGAACCACCATGTCGATCGAAAACGTCCTCTACCGTGCCAATGCTCGCGCCACCGGCGGCCGCGATGGTCGCGCCATCACCGACGATGGCCGGCTCGACGTGCGCCTGACCACGCCGACCGAACTCGGCGGTGCCGGCGGCGAAGGCACCAACCCCGAACAGCTGTTTGCCGCCGGCTACAGCGCGTGTTTCCTGGGCGCCATCAAGTTTGTGGGCGCGCGCGACAAGATCCGCGTGCCGGCAGACGTGTCCGTACAGGGCACCGTCGGCATCGGCGTCATTCCGAACGGCTTCGGCATTGAAGTCGACCTGAAGATCAGCCTGCCCGGCATGGACCCGGCCGACGCGCAAACGCTCATCGACCGCGCGCACGTCGTCTGCCCGTACTCCAACGCAACGCGCGGCAACATCGACGTACGCCTGAGCCTGGTCTGACCCGCACGCCCTTCCCCCAACCACCGATAAGAAGCATTGCCATGAACCGCATGACCAAATTTGCCGCCGGCACCCTTCTCTCTTTGGCAGCAAGCGTCGCCCTTGCTGCGGGCAGCCCGGGCGTGGAACGCAACACCCAATCCTTCCTCGACGCCCTGGCCGCTAGCGGCGGACAGCCGCTGGAAACACTGTCCCCCGCAGATGCGCGTGCCGTGCTGGTGGGCGCACAGGCCGCCGCAAAGGTGTCGCTGCCGCCCGCGGACGTCAGCGAGAAAACCATCACCGTGGATGGCAAGCCGATCAGCCTGACGATCGTGCGCCCTGCCGGCGCCAAGGACACGCTGCCCGGCTTCATCTTCGTGCACGGCGGCGGCTGGGTGCTGGGCGACTTCCCCACGCACGAGCGCTTTGTGCGCGACCTGGTGGCCGACTCCGGCGCCGTCGCTGTCTTCGTCAACTACACGCCGTCGCCCGAGGCGCGGTATCCGGTAGCCATCAACCAGATCTACGCCGCCACCAAATGGGTGGCAGAAAACGGCGCGCAGATTGGCGTAGACGGCAAGCGGCTGGCGATTGCGGGCAATAGCGTGGGCGGCAACATGGCTACCGTGGTGGCGCTGATGGCCAAGGCGCACGGCACGCCCGCACTGCGCGCGCAAGTCCTGTTCTGGCCGGTCACGAATGCCAGCTTCGAGAACGCGTCGTACGACGAGTTTGCGCAGGGGCACTTCCTGACCAAGCCGATGATGCAGTGGTTCTGGAACGCCTACACGACTGATCCGGCACAGCGTCAGCAGATCTACGCATCGCCGCTGCTGGCCACGCCCGCTCAGTTGAAGGGGCTGCCGCCGGCACTGGTGATCACGGCCGAGAAGGATGTCTTGCGCGATGAAGGCGAAGCCTACGCACGCAAGCTCGACGCGGCGGGTGTGGATGTGACCGCCACGCGCTACAACGGCATGATCCACGACTTCGGCTTGCTCAATGCGCTGGCCGGCGTGCCTGCAACGCGTGCAGCGCTGCATCAAGCCAGTGAAGAGCTGAAGGGGCGCTTGAAGTAATTGGGTGGGCGGGTTGTTTCACCGCCTTCGCCGCCTTCACTGTTCATTGGTCAGCCAGCAATGCGCCCGCCCGTGTCTGATGCACGCGGTGGGCGTGTTGCGTTGTGTTTTGGTCTGCAACGCTAGCCGCATGAAACAGCCCAGCTGGAAGCCCAAACAACCGTGGTAACCAAGGCATCCACCGTCGTGCAGATCCGTCGCACAAAGCCACTACAATAGCGGCCCTTCGCCGGTGGCGCCCGTTCCTGACCCCCGTGCAGGGGCATGCCTCCAGCTGCACTCCAGAAGCCCAATCCTATGATGTCAAACGCCTGCGGCGTCGATTTCGGCACGTCCAACTCCACCGTCGGCTGGCTGAGACCGGACGCACCCACCCTGCTGCCGCTCGAAGACGGCAAGGCGACCCTGCCTTCCGTCATCTTCTTTCACGCCGAAGACCCGACGGTCAGCTACGGCCGTGCCGCGCTGGCCGACTATCTTGCCGGCTACGAGGGCCGCCTGATGCGATCGCTCAAGAGCCTGCTCGGCACGTCGATGATGGACGACAGCACCGAGGTCATGGGCCAGGCCATGCCCTTCCGCAAGCTGCTGGCGCATTTCATTGGCGAACTCAAGCGGCGCGCCGAGCATGCCGCCGGCCATGAATTCCGCCGCGCCGTGCTCGGCCGCCCGGTGTTCTTCATCGACGAAGACCCCAAGGCCGACCAGCTTGCCGAAGACACGCTGTCGGACATCGCGCGCGACGCCGGCTTTGACGAGATCGCCTTCCAGTACGAGCCCATCGCCGCCGCGTTCGACTACGAAGCCGGCATCAGCGGTGAAGAACTTGTGCTCGTGGCGGACATTGGCGGCGGTACGTCGGACTTCTCGCTCGTGCGCCTGTCGCCCGACCGCGCGAAACGCCTTGACCGCCGCGAAGACATCCTCGCCAACGGCGGCGTCCACATTGGTGGCACCGACTTCGACCGCGCCCTCAGCCTGGCCAGCGTGATGCCGCTGCTGGGCCTGAACAGCACGCTGCGCAACGGCAAGGCCATGCCGTCCGGCCAGTATTTCGACCTGGCGAGCTGGCACACGATCAACCACGTGTACACGCGCAAGGCCTGGACGGTGGTGATGGACAACTACCGAGATGCCGCCGACACCGAAAAACTCGACCGCCTCATCCGCCTGATCCGCGAGCGCGCCGGCCACTGGCTCGCCATCCAGGTGGAAGCCGCCAAGATCGCGCTGTCGGACGCCCCGGTGGCGGAGATCGATCTGCACCGCATCGCGCCCGAGTTGAAGCAGCCCGTCACGCGCGAAGATTTCGACCAGTCGATTGGGAAGCTGGTCGGCAAGACGGTCTCGACGGTGCAGGCCATGCTGAAGACGGCGGGCGTGGCAGCGGAAAAGGTCGATACCATTCTTTTTGCCGGCGGCTCCAGCGGGGTGCCGTTGCTGCGCGAGCAACTGGCGCAAGTGCTGCCGTCGGCGCGACGCGTTGAGGGCGACCTGTTCGGCGGGATCGGTTCTGGCCTGGCGCGCGATGCGGCGCGCAAGTTTGGCTGACGTGTTGAAAGGCTGAGGGGTAGCGGGACGTTTCAAGCGTATCGACCCAGATCGCCCGGGGCGCGGCAGGATGTCTCTAAAGGAAAACCAGATGAAGCTCCTCACCATCTCCGGCAGTGCCCGCCGCGATTCAGTCAACACGGCGCTACTGCTCGGCTTGAAGGACGTTGCCCCCGAGGGGGTTGAGCTATTGGTATTCCATCGCCTCGACACCTTGCCGGTCTTTTCCCCTGACCTGGAAGGGCCACAGACACCCGCCGAAGTGCTGGAATTCCTGGCACTCGTGTCCGGATGCGACGGCATCATTTTTGCCAGCCCCGAATACGTTCGCGCTATTCCGGGAGGGCTCAAGAATGTCATCGATTGGATGGTTTCGCGATTCGAAGTCATCGGGAAGCCCATTGCGCTCGCACATGCATCGCATCGTGGCGATGACATGCTCACCTCGCTCCGGCTAGTGCTGTCCACTGTCAGCGATCAATTTCTCGATGATGTGTTTTTGCGCATCCCGTTGATTGGAAAAACGCCAGACGAAATCAAAACGCTACTGAAGGTGCCTGAGCGGCAGTCCGAAATGCGCGGATTTCTGTCCACTTTCGTGGCGGCGATTCATGCTCGGCAGACAGCTTCAACAGCCAACGCCCAACTGCCACTCTGACCAGCTCAGGCATTCCCGCCCGTCACGGGAATGCGTCAATCTGTTGTTATTGGCTGTAGCCCCGCCGCTCTATGGCGGCTAACACGTCCCACGTTTGCGGATCGACATCGCGGCCCCCGAGCGACATCGATACGTACGCATCAATCGCATCCACAAAGCCTTTGATGAATGCCGGCGGAAACGCGTGCGCGGACAGGTGTTGAAGCTGCTCGCGCAGCATGCCCGGGCGGCATTGGCCGTGTGTACGCATGGCGGTGCGTACTCGCTTGAGATACGCCTGCGCTGCGATGGCGCCGTTCAGGTAGGTGCGGTTTTTGGTGAGCCTGCCTGCGTCGGACGACGTGGGCCGTGGGCTGGGTGGTGCGGGTGGAGATGGGTACGACGCTGGTCGCGTCTCGTCTGCAATAGGCATAGGAGCCTCCGTGAGTATTGACTGGAGGTCCGCCTTCTCGTCGCCAGACGAAGGTGGCGGGCCTGACGGCGGGGCTGGCGAACCGGTACTCACGGCAACCGGCAGACCTTGCGGTCTCCCCACCCGGCCCGCCATAGGAGGCATGCGCGAGTGTGCCCGAGCGTATCCGCCAAGCGGATGCTCGTTGTGAGTATGTCGAGTCGCCAAACCCGACTGCCGTTGGTGCGGCAGCGGGATGGATTATAGCGACGGGGGCAGCGGCGAAAGTTGGATTCTTGATTCGCCGGGGGCGACGGTCGGCAGGTCACGCTCCACCCTCAAACAGTGGCGCTTCACCCTTAGAGAGTGGAACGCGAGGGTCAAACACTGGCGTTTCACTGTTTGAGGGTCGAGCGCCAGCGTCAAACAGTCGAATTCGACCCTTTGAGGGTCGCGTTTGAGCCTCAAACACTCGAACTTCACTGTCTGAGGGTCACGTTCCACTGTCTGAGGGTCGAGCGTCAGTGTCAGAGCGTCGAATTCGACGGTTCGAGGCTCGCGCTTCACGCTCCAACATTCGAACGGCGTGAGCGGGCTTGCTCGCCCCATGTGCGGGCGCTTTCCGTCAAAAGTTGTGTACAGCATTGCGATACGCCGCAGCCGTAGCCAACCTCACCGGGTTGTGCCAATCGGCATGACGTTGATATCCGCTTTAGAAGGAACGCAATGTCTCAGAACTTGATCTCGTTTCAACCCAGCGCCACCGACCTGACCGCCATTGACGGCGCACTCAAGACACTGGAAGAAAAGCTCGTCGGCCTGATTGGCCTGTCAGTCGAGCAGCGCAGCACACTCATGAAGATGGGCGACAAGTCCGAAGCGTTCTGCCGCCAGGCAGTGGAACTGCTGAGCAACAACCCCGGCGTGCTTCCCGCCAATTTCAACCTGCAGGAAATGCGACGTGACTTGGTGGGCTTTGACACCCTGCGCCCTCGCCTCGCCCGCGTGGAGAAGTTGCTGGAAAGAATGCAGGATTCGCAACTCGCGATGGGCAGTGACCTGATGACGGCCGCGCTGGAGGGTTACACGTACCTGAAGGTTGCGGGCAAAGGGGAAGGGTTGGAATCGGCGCGACGGACGTTGTCGGCGCGGTTTAGTCGGGGGCCACGGAAGACGGTGGAGGAGGTGGCTGGGGAGTGAGGTGAGGGGCTGCTGATGGTTTGATGCGGCCTAGATGTGGAAAGGCCCGCGATGCTGAGAGGCTCGCGGGCTTTTTCATTCGTATCGGTTGGCAAACTGATCCGGAGAGCTGGTGACCAAAGGGCTAGCGAACTGCTGCAAAAAGGCCCAACGAGTCGGGGTGGTTTTGTACTTTGCCTATCTCGGATACCCGAGGGGATTGGTGGCAGGGCCCTGCAGCACCAACCTACACCACGCAGTTTCCATGCGCCGCCGTAATTCGCAATCAAGGCTCGACGCGAACAACCGTTGAGACCGATACAAAGTCCGCGTCGGGCTTGCCACGCCACCTTGAAGAGCCATTGTGAATCTGCATCTCTGCGGTCATGGAAATGATCGCATTAGCCGGCACAACAAGGGTTCGCATGTCGTCCATCTCAGCGCCGGGAAGTAGCTGGTATTCACCCCCCGTGCTTTTCATCAGATCGACCTTCGTGATCAGTTCGCCCTCATCCTCATCAATCACAGCCTTTTCTTTTTTGTCCATCGCGATGCTACGGAAACGCAGCTCGAAGGAGTCTCCAGCGCTGCTCTTCAGGACGAACTCGTAGCTGCTTGGATTCTTTGACCTGACATGCACAACCAGAAGGCGAAGATCGTCTCGGTAAGGAAGAACTTTCGTATCCAGTGCAATGTTGTTTGTCCAGTCGGTCGCCCCAGACAATTCATATTTGTAGATAGCCCAACCACCACCTGCAACAAGCGCGACAAATGTGAGCACGCGCAGGACAAAGTCGGCTTTCTCAAGCGGTAACCTCATGCGCCCCTCCGCAACCGGCTGATTCGCCAATCAGAATATCGCATCAAACAGCAGCGGAAATTGTCACTTCGTCCTAGGGGCGAACCTTACCCGCTCAAGATACTGCAAGGCCTACTGCACCTGCGCGTTCAAGCGTTCTCTCAGATCCACAGGCGGTCAGTGAGTTCTCGCACGCGCCACGCCGATCGCCCTCGCGCAGTTGTCTCCGCCGTTCGATTCGAGAAAATGTCGCGACAATGGGCGTACGATCCATAGCCTTGGCCTGATAACCGGGCCGACCAATGAAGATCCGAGCCATGCGTACAAAGAAATCCCAAAAGAACGCAAAACCCTTTGTTTTGAACGAGGAACTGCGCGAGGCCAACGACCGTCAACTCCAAATCTATTTGGGTCGCTATGACCAATTTTGGCGATTGCATAAGCTCTATTGCCTTCGATTTCTGCTAGGGAGCAGAGAAGCACTGCATGGCTTGGTCAAAGACATTTACGCTGACCAGAAAGTCGACAACGAGCAAATAATCTACAACAACATTACAAATGGCATCTTAGCTGACGCCACATCCGAGCTAGTGATGCTGTGCGAGGATTATTTTTCCCTATTGCGCTTCATTAGAGAGCCATTGCGTTTTGTTAAGAAGGCGATCTCCTACAGTGCAGGCAGCGTTACAAATCTGCCGAAGAAGCTGCGTGAACCTGATGCAGAGATGTTGCGCAAGATTTTCTTCATTCCCGGCGACGATATATGCACAGCCGTTTTTGCTCACCACGACCTAGGTAACGCGCACACAAATATGCAGGTGTTGCAGGCACAGCTAGAATCATTGAAGGGTCTTCATCACAGCGCGATCACGTTTTACGACAAGCATTCCGACTTTCACATTCAATATAAGCATGGGCTGAAGCTCGCACTAAGAGGCTTGCACGGGTCGCAGTTGCCAGCGGAAGAAGTAGCGCGGAGAAAGCAAGAGCTTTCGGTTCCGCTATTTGCATTTGAAAACAAGCCGACGAATCAGCTCGGCTATGGCTCGGCCATGATGATTCCAGACATTGGATTCGAGCCAATCCGAAAGAATTTGGGACTGCTGCACGAAGACCTCAACTTACTTCACCTCCAATTTTTGCATGACGTGAACATTAACGAGTGTATCGAACTAGGAAAGAAGATAGTTTTGTTAATCCAGGTTCTGATAGATAACCGCATGTCGCTGGTAAATAACAGGGGAACTCGGCAGCTGCGCTTTATCCTTACGCCCGAACATGTGGGAGAGCTACAGTGTCAGGTATACCAGTTCGATACTCCTTTGGGCTATGTGGTGCCAACGCTGCTCGACTTCCAAATTGACTGATCCGCTTTGCGCGAGGAGAGACTTTTGCTCACAGCTTCCATCCTCGCTTCTGGCAAAGCAGGCGGCTTCCTCTTTCCCATGACGAGATACTTGAGGAGCCAGTATCTCTGCCCTGCTGGCGTGACAAGAAGGAAAAGCCCGCCCCTGTCAAACAGCTTTATCGGCTTATCACCGGGCTTCGTATTTTTGGTGGCTGTGTCGGTCAGCGGCATTTTGGAGGCAAACCCAGGGGCGCCGCTTCGGTCGTAAATCGAAAGGATTAAGCGCGTGCCTGCATTACGCCGCCCGATACGGCGCGCGGAAAATGCGATGGAATCGCAAATGCGGGGCAACAAAAAACCCGCGACGCTCAACGCTTCGCGGGTTTTTTGGGGCATCGCTCATCAAACGCTGCCAGTAACTTGGTGGACCGAAGGAGGATCGAACTCCCGACCTCCGCATTGCGAACGCGGCGCTCTCCCAGCTGAGCTATCGGCCCGTGGAAAATGAGTCTACCCGAACTCCCCCGGCCCTTTCAATCGGGGGTTTAACCCGCGTTTTCCATGCCGGGATTGCCTTCCATGCTGACAATGCGCGGCGTGTTCAGCGGCCTTGCGGTCACTTCGCGCTGGTCGCGCAGCCAGTCGGCCAGCACGTCCCACACGGGGCGGCCGCCGGCCTTGCGGGCTTCGGGCGATACGGCGGCCCAGCCGGCCACTTTGTAGCGGCGGTCGGCGTCGATGGGCTTGCCGTCACCCGGCCCTAAGCGCATGTCGATAATGCGCTGGCCCATGGGCTTCATCGGGTCGATGGTGTAGCGCAGGCCGCCGGTGCGCACCATGTCGCCGCCCTGCTGGTAGTACGGGTCTGGGTTGAACAGGTTGTCGGCCACGTCTTCCAGCACGGTCTTGATGGTGGCGCCGGTCATCTCGGTCAGCGTGGTGGCCGGGTAGGTGATGGCGGTCTGGGCCATCAGCGCTTCCATGGTCAGGGCCTCGCCGGGCAGCAGCGTGGTGCCCCAGCGGAAGCCGGGCGAGAAGGCAATCTCGGCGCCCTGCGCTTGCATCAGCCCATCAACGATGAGCTGGTCGAACGTGCCGTTGAAGTTGCCGCGCCGGTACAGCAGGCCGCGGTTGGTGGCGAGCGTTTCGCCCAGCTTGTCTTGGTACGGCGCGCGCACGCGGTCAATCAGCGCCGTCATGGCCGGGTCGGGCGGCAGCAGATCGGCAAACACGGGCAGCAAGGTATAGCGGATGTCGCGCACGGTGCCGCCGCGCACATCCAGATCAAGCACACCGACAAACTTGCCGTTGGCGCCCGCGTTGGTGACGAGCGTCACGCCGCCCGGGTTGCTGACCTTGACGGGCGCGGGCACGGCATCGTGCGTGTGCCCGCCCAGGATGGCGTCCAACCCGCGCACGCGCGAGGCGAGCTTCAGGTCGACATCCATGCCGTTGTGCGAGAGCAGCACGACCACCTTGGCGCCCTTGCCGCGCGCCTCGTCAATCATCTTCTGCAGCCGTTCTTCCTGAATGCCGAACGTCCAGTCGGGCGTGAAATCGGCGGGGTGCGCGATCGGCGTGTACGGAAACGCCTGCCCGATGATGGCGACCGGCACGCCGTTCAGCTCGCGCAGCACGTACGGGTCGAATACCGGATCACCAAAGTCGGCGGTCTGGATGTTCTGCGCGACAAAGGCGACCTTGTTCTTGAAGTCGTGATCGACCACGTGGCGCACGCGGTCGGCGCCGTAGGTCATCTCCCAATGCGGGGTCATGACGTCCACGCCCAGCGCGAGGGCCGCATCGACCATGTCCTGGCCGTTGGTCCACAACGCGGTGGCGGAGCCCTGCCACGTGTCGCCGCCGTCCAGCAGCAGCGCATTCGGGCGCGTGGCGCGCAGGCGCTTGATGAGCGTGGCCAGATGCGCGAAGCCGCCCATGCGGCCGTAGCGGCGGGCGGCCTCGGTAAAGTCGAGCGCGGTGAAGGCGTGCGCGGCGCGTGAGCCCGGTGCAATGCCGTAACGCTTGAGCAGCGCGTGCCCGACCAGATGCGGCGGCTGCCCGGCCCATTGCGCCACGCCCAGGTTGACGCTGGGCTCGCGGTATTCAATGGGCAGCAACTGCGCGTGGCAGTCGGTGAAGTGCAGCAGGTGGACGTTGCCGAAGCGTGGCACGTCATAGCTGAACGTATCGGCGTGCGCGTCGGTCAGGCGCAGGCCGGCGGCAGCGGCAATCGCCAGGGCTTGAACGAATTCGCGGCGGTTCATTGCTTGGGGCTGTGCGCGTAGCGTGCGAGGTCGGCCACGTCGTCTTCCAGCATCTCGCCGACTTCCTTGTGCACCACGCGGCCCTTGGCGTCGAGCACGAGCAGTTCGGGCAGGCCCTTGCGCGGGCCGGTGGCGGCGCACAGCGCGTCGGTTTCCATCGTCACCGGAAACGTGAAGCCGCGCTTGGCGACGTAGTCCTTCGCAAGCTGCGGGTTGGCGTCGATGCTGATGGTGAGGATGCGCAGGTCCGTGCCGCGCGTGGCGTCATACAGCTTTTGCAGGCGGGGGTTCTGCAGCGCGCAGAACGGGCACCACGATGCCCACGTGGCGATGATGACGGGGTGCCCGCGCCATGCATCGCCCGGCACGCGCGTGCCGTCGAGCAACTGCACGTCGGGCAGCGCCACCACATCGCCCACTTCGACGGCCTGCACGGTGCTTGCGGCAAACACCATCGCCGCTGCCGTCCACATCAGGAACCGTCGAAGCGTGTGCATGGCGTTATGAGGTCACTGGTTGACGGGAGATGCCGGGTCGAACAACAGCGCCATCACATCGCGAATCTGCTGCTCGGTCAGGATGCCCTTGTGGCCGAAGCGCGGCATGTTGGAGCACGCCGCATACGCGTTGGAGTTGTAGATCTTGCCCCACGTGTAGCGCAGGATCGCCTCCGAATCGCCGCGCAGCTTGCCGTACTGGTACAGCGACGGGCCGATGGTGCCGTACGACAGTTCGTCTTTCGACAAGCGGTGGCAGGCGTAGCAATTGGCGCCGTTCACAGTGCCGGCCGGGTCGGAGAACTGCATGCCGCGGCCGCTCTGCGCGGTCTTCTCCCCTTCCTTCCAGTCGCCCAGCCAGGTGTTGTCTGCCGGGTAGTGGATGGTCTTGAATTGCGCGTCTTCCAGCTTCTTTGCCACGGCGGCGGGCACGGCGTTGCGGTCGGCAAACTGGCTGCAGACCTTTTGCACGTCGTCGCGGTCGGTCACGCCTTCCACGGTGGCCGGGCCCTTGGAGACAAAGCTCTCCTGGATGACCTTGGCGAGGGCCGCATCGGCCTTGGCTTCGGCCTTGGGTGCGGTGACGGCCTTGGCGGCGTCGGCTGCGTGCGCGGTGCCGGCGGCCAGCGCCAATGTGAGCGCCGTCAGAACGATGGGGGTCAGTCGGGTCATGCGTGGCCTCATCGTGTCATCGTTTGATGGACGGCGCGTCCATCTTGCCGCCGTTGGCGTTTCGGGCGAGGAACATCTCCAGCGCGGTAATCACCTCGCTGCCGTAGAGCGGTTCCGGAAAGCGCTGCTGCCGCAGGCAGTCGTACAGGCGGTGCTGCATCGTGCGTACCTCGCCCTGCGAAACGCGATACCCCGGCCACGTGGAATACGCAAAGCGCGCGCCGTCGGCGGTCAGCAAATCGGGCAGCTCCTGCAGGCGGATGCGCAAACCCGGCTGGGCATGGCACGTGGCGCAGGCAAAGTCGTACGCGCCGCCGCGGTAGAAGAACATGCGGCGGCCGAGTTCGTACACGCGCTTTTCTTCAGGGTGGGCGAGCGGAATGTCGATGGCCGCGCCGCGCGATTCCGAGGCAACGTAGGCCATCAGCCGTTCAATGTCCGACGCCTTGCCGGGCGACGAGAACGGGCGGGCCGATGCCTCTTCCTTCGTCAGCCCCTGCAGCGTCATGCGGCAGTACATAAGGCGCTGTTCGGCGTCCATCACGCGGCCGGTGTCTTTGAAGAAGCGCGGCAGCTTGGCGTAGGCGCCCTTCACCACGCCGTGGCCCAGGCCCAGGTCGCACGCTTCAAGCGAGGCCTGCTTGGGGCCGGCGGGCTTCTTCCAGAGTTCTTCGCCGGCGGCTTCCCAGAGTTCGGCCGGGTTGCCGTCGGCCAGCATCTCGCGGTACTGCGCGATGCCGGCGGCGGTGCTGTCCTTGGCGTCCTGCGCGAGTGCCATCACGGCGCTGCCGGCAACCCACACCGCAGCCAGCACCATCGTCCATGTCTTGTGTTTCACGGTCCCCTCCGTGGGTCGCCTACGGTTTGATATAGGCGAAACCTTCTTCCTGCTGCAAGCGGGTGATTTCCACCACGCCGGCCGGCACCACCTTGGCTTCGAGCAGCAGCTTGTCTTCCGGCACCTTGAAGGCCATCAGCGAGTTGTGGCACACCCGAAACTCCACGCCCATGCTGGCCAGCGCCGCCACCGGTGCATCAAACGGGCGGCCCTGCGCATCCTTGGCGCCTTCAACGAGGAAGTCGATGCCGTGGCCCAGCGCCACCACCACGATCTTCGTGCCGGGTGCGCCGTTCAGGTGGTTGCGCAGGTTCCCGATGGCGCGCACGGCCTGGTCGATGCCTTCGCTCAACTGGTAGACCACCTTGTAGCGGGCACCGGCGCCGCCCGCGCGCGGGGCGTTCTGGGCAGCGGCCTTGCCGGCCACACCCAAGGCCGCCAGCGCGGCGGTCACACGAAAGAAGCTGCGTCGCATGTGGGCCTCCGAGGGCTTACTGGATAGACGTTTCGTCGGTGCGCTTGTCGCCGTGGTTGTCGACCCACGTGACCGTCACCTTGTCGCCCTTGGCGCCGCCCTTGAACTTGAAGTTCAGGAACGGATCTTTGGACACGGCCGGGCCGAACTGGGCGTCGAGCACCGTCTTGCCGCTGTGCTGCACCGTCACGTTGGTGATGTGCCAGGCGGGCACGACCTTGCCGGACGCGTCTTTGCGCTGGCCGGTTTCCATGTCGTGCTTCATCAGGATCTTCACGTCGGTGGTGCCGCCGTTTTCCATTGCGCGAATGCGCATCGGGTCTGCCATGGTGTGTTTCTCCTGATGTTTAACCGCCGCAGCCACCCAGGGTGACCTTCACTTCCTTGCTCGCCAGCACCCATTTGCCGTTGGCGCGCACGGCGGCGTAGACCGTTGACGTCTCGCCCATCTTCACGCGCGTGCTCACAAACGGGTCGGTGCCGGCCGGAATGGCGAACGTGGCAGCCAGCGTGTTCGGGTTCTTTTCGACCAGGATGGCGATGAGGTCGGTGCCCGGCAGCGTGCTCGTCACGACCAGCGGCACCACGGCGCCGTTCTCAGCAATGTCCGGTGCGGTGAGCTGTATGCCGGCGCCGCCCTTCTCCACCGCGCCACCGCCCAGTTGCTTGAGCACGTCGTTCACGCCCTTCACGGCAAAGGCGGCCTTGTTCCACTCGGCCGCCTGGGCGGGCGTGGCAATGCCGGCAGACACCAGCAGCGCCATCATGGCGCCGGCACGCAGCACGTCACGGCGGCCCAGATTGATTGCGTCGTTCATCGTCCGTTCCTCACTTGGCCGGGGCGCCCGCGAGCACCCAGTCGATCACGGTTTTCAGATCGGCATCGGCAATCTTCGGGTTGGCCGGCATCGGGATCTGGCCCCAGTTGCCCATGCCGCCTTCGCGCACCTTCTTGATGAGCTTGGCTTGTGCGCCGGCATCGCCCTTGTATTTGGCGGCAACGTCCTGGTAGGCCGGGCCGACGAGCTTGCGGTCGACGGCGTGGCAGCCCATGCAGGCGTTCTGGTTGGCGATGGACAAGGCGCGGGCAGCATCGACGGCGGCCAGCGCGGGCGTGGCGGACAGCGCCAGGCCGGCCAGCACCGCCGCAGCCGCGAGCGTGGGGGCGAACTTCATGTGGTCTCCAGAAGACGAGGCTGCCCGCATGCGTGTGCGGGCGAAATGGCGGGAATTGGACCCGGTATTGTGCCCGAAACGGGCCAAATCCTATGTCGCCCGCAAATGTCGCCCGCAAAGCAAAACGCCCGGTACCTTTCGGCCCCAGGCGCTTGTTTCTGATGGGGATGCAGCGATCAGGCCATCGCCCGCCGCGCGGCCAGCCGGCCGCCAAACACGTTGAGCAGCAGCCCGGCCATCACCACCGCGCCGCCCAGCCATTGGGCAGGCACCAGGCGCTCGCCCAGCAGCACGGCGGCCGACACCAGCCCCACCACCGGCACCAGCAGCGTGAGCGGCGCGACCTGGCTGGCGGCGTAGCGCGCCAGCAGGCGGCTCCACAGGCTGTAGCCGAAGATGGTGGCACCAAAAGACAGGTAGACGATCGCACCGATGCTCGACCAGCTGATGTTCGCCAGGCTGTGTGCAATCTGCTGCGGCCCCTCCAGCCAGTACGACAGCAGGAAGAACGGAATCGGCGGAATGACGGCGCCCCACACGACGAGGCTCACCACATTCACCGGCCCGATCCGCTTGGTGACGATGTTGCCGCTGGCCCAAGAAAACGCCGCGCACAGCGTCAGCAGGAAGCCGGCGGTGGTCATGCCCGTGACCGAGCCGCCACCCGCCATTCCGATGACGGCCAGGCCGCTCGCGGCCACCGCCATGCCGGCCAGGTGGAACCAGCGGATAGGCTCGCGCAGCACGATGGCGGCAATCGTCAGCGTAAAGAACGCCTGCGACTGCAGCACCAGCGAGGCCAGCCCCGCCGGCATGCCCACATACATGGCGGAGAACAGGAACGCGAACTGCCCGAAGCTGATGGTGGCGCCGTAAGCCACCAGCCACTTAAGCGCAATCTTCGGGCGCGGCACGAACAGCACAGCCGGGAACGCGACCAGCGCAAAGCGCAGCGCACCCAGCAGCATGGGGGGCACGCCATGCAGGCCCACCTTGATGACGACAAAGTTGACGCCCCACACCAACACAACGGTCAGGGCCAGCAGCAGATCCTTGGGAGACATGATGATCGGAAGGTTCGGACGGCCGCCCGCGCGGCCACATGACGCACTGTAGGCGCGGGCCGCTTACGCGACTTGCACAATCTTGCGCATTGTTTGTGCCCGGGGCTGCACCTTCCGCCTGACATTCAACCCAGCATGTCCGACCAAATGGCGCGGCTCCAGCCTTGCGCCAGCTTGCCCTCCGCTGCGGAAGGCGCTTCGGAAAGCCCGCCGGCGCCGGGCACCGTCACCATGGTGTGCTCGGCCGGGTCGTAGCGGTGCACGGTTGCCACGTGCATTGCCTCGTCGGGCGTGGCAAAGCTGTAGCAGGTGTTGGTATACAGCGGCGACGCATCGGGCGCGTGGCCCGCCAGCATCGCCACCACGGCGGCGGCGGCTACCTTGCCGTGCTGGTTGGCCATGTGGCCCGACTTGGGCATCAGCGGCGCGGTCTGGATGGCATCGCCAATCACATGCACGCCCGGGGCCACCTTCGATTCGAACGAGAGGAAGTCCACTTCGCACCAGCGCCCGTTGGCCGTCGCCAACCCGGCTTGCACGGCAATCGCCCCGGCGCGCTGCGGGGGGATGAGGTTGACGACATCGGCCTGCACGTCGTCCTGCACATCGAACTTGAGCACGCGGCCCGTGGCATCGATGTCGACGGCGTTGTATTGCGGGCGATATTCAATGTGCTGCGGATAGCGCTCTGCCCACACGCGCTTGAACAACGCGCCTTTGGAGGTGACGTCATCGTTGGCATCGAGAATGAGCACGCGCGAATCGGGCTTGGCGCGCTGCAGCCAGTGGGCGATCAGGCACGCGCGCTCGTACGGCGCGGGCGGGCAGCGGTATGGCGCGAGCGGAATGCTGATCGCCACCGTGCCGCCGTTGGGCATGGCTTCGAGCCGATGGCGCAGCGCCAGTGTCTGCGTGCCGGCTTTCCAAGCGTGGGGCGCTTGTGCGGCGGTGGCCGCATTGGCGAGACCGGGAATCGCCCCCGGCACGAAGTCGATGCCGGGCGAGAGGATCAGCCGGTCATAATCAAGCGTGCCGCCGCCTGCCAGCCGCACCTGCTTGGCGCCAGGGTCGATGGCCGATGCGCGGTCGCGCACCCACCGCACGCCGTGGCGCTCGACCAGCGCGTCATACGGCACGGTGATCGACGCGATGTCGCGGTCGCCCGACAGGACGAGGTTCGACAGCGGGCACGAGACGAACGCGGCGTTCGGCTCGACTAGCGTTACGTCGACACGGCCGCCGGAAAACACGCGCACGTATTTGGCCGCCGTTGCGCCGCCATAGCCGCCGCCCACCACCACCACGCGCGCATTGCGCACGCCCGACAGCGATGCGCAGGCGGCCAGCGGCCCGGCCAGCGCGGTTGCCCCGAGCGCGCGCAGGACTGCGCGTCGGTCCTTGCGCAGCCATTCGCTCATGGCGCCTCCTGAGGTTGGCGTGACAGCCAGCCGGCAATGGCGGCGATCTGCGCATCGTCATAACCGCGGGCGATCTGGCCCATCACCGTGGAAGGGCGCGCGCCGCTGCGAAAGGCTTGCATGGTGTCGATCAGCTCGGCCTGCGAGCGACCGGCCAGCGGCGGCAACGTCTGCGCGGGAAGCTTGGCACCGGGCGCGGTATCGGCGTGATGGCAGCTGGCGCACGTGGCAGCCCAGGTGCGGGCCTGCAGATTGGTGGGGGGATGATCGGCCGCATGGGCCACAGTGGGCGCAGGGGCCGTCAGCAGCGCCGCAAGCAGTGCTGCTGCGGCAGGGCGGTGGACGACGGGCATCGGGGGGCTGCGAAGTCGCGGGAGCGTCATACGCTAACACGCACGGCCGGCCATGTGCCCTGTGATGCGTGCAGCCAACAAAAAACGCAGCACGGTGGCTGCGTTTCTTGCGGTGCGATATTGCGGACGTGGCTTACGGCAATTGCTTGCCCGGCGGCAGCGCCGGCGAGTTGGTCGGCGACACGGTCACGCCCGGCGCGGCCGATGTGACCGGGGCAGGCGCCTGCGTGGCCGTCGGCGTACTCTGCGTGCGCGTTGGCGTGCCTTGCGACGCATCGGGCGCGGTCGACGGGTTGGTCGACGTGGCATTCGCATCCAGGCGCTTGCGCTCTTCGTCGGTCACGTAGTCGAACACCTTCACGACCTTGTTGACGCCACCCACGGTGCGCACGGCCTCGGTGGCCTTGTTGCCTTCGGCCTCGGTCACCACGCCCAGCAGGAAGACGGTCTGCGCTTCGGTCGTCACCTTGATGGAGTTCCAGGGCACGCCGTCCGTGCCGGCCAGCACGCTCTTCACCTTGGTGGTGATGTACGTATCGTTTGTGCGCGAGCCGAACGTGCTCGACTCCGGCGTCACCACGATCTCGTTGACGACCTCACGCGCGTTCTGCAGCTTCTGCGCGTATTGGCCGATCTCCTGCTTGGTCTGCTCGGTGCCGGCTTCGCCGGTCAGCAGGACCTTGCGGTTGTAGACCGTCACGTTGACGTGGGCACGGCCGTCGTAGCGCGAGATCAGCGTGTTCTCGGCTTCCATCTGCAGGCCGCGGTCGATGGTCTGGGTGGCGGTCGGGCGACGGTCGGTGGCAAGCGCCACGCCGCCGGCCACGGCGCCCGCAAACAGCGGGAAGCAGGCAGTCAACTGCGTTGCGGTCATGCCGGCCAGGGCGGCCAGCACGGCGGTGCGTGTGACCGTGCGACGGAAACGGGCAAACGTAGGCGACGAGAGTTTCATGCTGTCCTTGAATGAAGTGCAGAAGAAAGAAGAGCGAGGTTGATGCGAGGTTCAGGCATCAACGCCGAAGGCATCGCGCATCCATTCGATACGCGCACCGTCAATGGCGATGACGTCAAATCGGCAGGCCGGTACATCTTCAACCTGCCGCGCAAGAAAATCTTCAGCCGCGGCAATCAGGCGGCGCTGCTTGGCGGGCGTGACACTCGCCGCCGCCCCGCCGAAGCGCTGCGTGGAGCGCGCCACACGGGCACGCACTTCAACGAATACCAGGGCGCCGGCCGCATCGCGCATCACCAGATCGATCTCGCCGGCCTTGCAGCGATAATTGCGGCTGACCACGGCCAGCCCGCGCGCCTGCAAGTAGCGCAGCGCACGGTCTTCACCGGCTTCACCGGTGGCGGCTGTGATGGGCTGCGGCGCATGCATTCGCGGTTTGAACCAAGTAACAGAGAGAAGTTCTCGTGAGTGATCCTGACTGGACCCTGCTGGCGCACGACCAGCACTATCCCGCCGGCGCATTATATGTGGTGGCCACCCCCATCGGGAACGCGGCCGACGTGTCGCTACGGGCGCGCTACGTGCTGGGCCTTGTCGACGCGGTCGCCTGCGAAGACACGCGCAACACCGGGCAACTGCTCCATCGGCTGGGGCTGTCGCGGCCGATGCTCGCGGCGCACGAACACAACGAGCGCGAGGCCGCCGCGCGCATCGTGGCGCGGCTGGCGCAGGGCGAGCGCATCGCCTATGTGGCCGATGCGGGCACGCCGGGCGTGTCGGACCCGGGCTCGCGGATTGTGGAGGCGGTGCGCGCGGCGGGGCAGCGCGTGATTCCGCTGCCGGGCGCGAGCGCGGTGGTGACGGCGCTTTCTGCCGCCGGGGAGTTGCTCGACACGTCTGGTGGGCAGTTCACCTTTGTCGGCTTCCTGCCGCCCAAGGCCGGGCAACGCGAGGCGGCCATCCGCCAATGGGCCGCGCACGGGCCGGCATGGGTCCTGTACGAGGCACCGCATCGCATCGAGGCCACACTCGCCGCGTTGGCGGAACACCTGCCCGCGCGACGCATCCTGATCGGCCGGGAATTGACCAAGCTGTTCGAGCAGATCGTCGTGCTGCCCGCTGCCGAAGCACCGGCCTGGCTTGCCGCCGATGCCTCACATGGCAAGGGCGAATTCGTTCTGGTGGTGGAAGGCGCAGGCGCGCAGGACGCCGCGCCGACGGCGATGGCGGCAGACCAGGTCTTGCGTCTGCTGTTGGCCGAGTTGCCTGCCAAGCGCGCAGCCAAGCTGGCCGGCGCAATTACGGGTGCGTCGGTCGACGCGCTGTATCAAAGCGCGCTGGCGCTGAAAAACGAAGGGAAGGACTGAGGGAGAAGGCGGCAGATCAACGGTTCAACGACGCTTGGCGCGACGCTTGACCGCTTTCTTCTTCACCGGTGCGGGTTCATCGGCACCCACATCGGCGTCGCCATCGTTGCTGGCGACATCGGTCTGCGTCAGCTCAGGGCGCAGCGCTTCAACTTCAGCGCGGGACAGTCGGCGGATTTCCACCTGCGTTGAACCGCGTTTGACGAAGTCGAGCCGCTTGGCGGCCGCGTACGACATGTCGACGATGCGCTTGCCGTGGTACGGACCGCGATCCGTCACCTTGGCCACGACCACGCGGTCGTTGGAGAGGTTGCGCACGAGAACCCAGCTCTGCAGCGGCAGCGACGGATGCGCCACCGTGAAGGCGTTCATATCGAAACGCTCGCCGCTGGCGGTGCGGCGGCCGTGGAAGCCGCGGCCGTACCACGAAGCCAGGCCGCGTTGTTCGAACGTGCCGAGGTCGGCGCGGAGGCCGGGGCTGGTATCGGTGTTCTCGTCCAGCTTGAGGCTGGTCGAATCCGGCACCCCGCGGAACGACAGCGTGCCCCAGGCATCGGGGTTGTCGCGCGGGTCGGCCAGCTTCAACGCGGGCGCTGCGGGCTTGCTGGCCTGGAGACCGGATTGCCCACCCGCGGGCGGTTCGCCAGGGACGGCGGCACAGCCCGCCAGCACCAGCAGCGCGGTGCCGTGCGTGAGCCAGGCACGCAGCGTGCGGCCGGCCGGAAGGCAGGAAATCGAATGGGTCAACTTGAGCATGGCCGCGAGTCTAACATGCATGCTTTGAGCGCTTATTTACATTTCCTATCAAACCGATCACATCATGCTGTCATCTCCCACCAATTTTGTAATATTTTCTTTCGGATGTAACAGCACACCCCGCAAGCCCAGTGCTGGCGCGGGCTCGGCCCGATACAATCGGGTTATCCCTGCCATGTGCAAATGCGCACACAAGATCACATGAAAGTCGTTGTCGTCCCCGTTACGCCGTTTGAACAGAACTGCACGCTGCTAATTGGCGACGATGGCGCTGCCGCCGTCACCGACCCCGGCGGCGATATCGACCGCATCCTGGCCGCCGCACAGCAGCACGGCGCACGCATCGAAAAAATCCTGCTCACGCACGGCCATGTCGACCACTGCGCCGCCGCCGACGCCCTGCGCACGCAGCTCGGCGTGCCGATCGAAGGGCCGCAGAAGGACGAGGCGTTCTGGATCGACCAACTGCCCATGCAGAGCCAGCGCTTTGGTTTTCCGCCCGCCAAGGCGTTCGTGCCCGACCGCTGGCTCGAAGACGGCGACACCGTGGAAGCCGCCGGCCGCACGCTGCAGGTGTTTCACTGCCCGGGCCACACGCCCGGCCACGTGGTGTTCTTCAGCGCCGAAGACCGCGTGGCCATCGTCGGCGATGTGCTGTTTGCGGGGTCGATCGGTCGCACGGATTTTCCGCGCGGCAACCATGCGGACCTGATCAACGCGATCCGCACGAAGCTATGGCCGCTCGGCGACGACGTCACGTTTGTGCCGGGTCATGGGCCAGTCTCGACCTTTGGCGATGAGCGTGCCAGCAACCCGTACGTCGCCGATCGCCTGTTTGCCAACGAAGGCTCGGCATGAGCGCAAACACCAACGACAGCGCCAACGAGAGCGACGACCCCTTCGCCGACACCGCACCCGCTGCGCCGGCGGACAAGCCCCGCCGCAAGCGCGGCAACCAGCCGCCCGACACGCGGCCCGAAATCTACGTCAGCACCGACATCGAGGCTGACGGCCCTATCCCCGGTCCGCATTCGATGCTGAGCTTCGCCAGCGCGGCGTACCTGGCCGACAAGACGCTCGTCGGCACGTTCGAAGCCAACCTGGAAACGCTGCCGGGCGCAGAGGGCCATCCGGTCCAGATGCGATGGTGGAAAACGCAGCCCGAGGCGTGGGCCGCGTGCCGTGCCAATCTGGAGGCGCCCGAGGTGGCCTTGCCGCGTTACGTGGAGTGGGTCGAGAGCCTGCCCGGCAAGCCGGTGTTCGTGGCGTTTCCGGCGGGCTTCGATTTCACGTTCATGTTCTGGTACATGATGCGTTTTGCCGGGCGCTCGCCGTTCGGGTGGGCCGCACTCGACATCAAGACGCTGGCCTTTGCGCTCACGGGCATGCCGTATCGGCGCAACGTCAAAGCGGCCTTTCCCGAGCACTGGCACGACCCGCTGCCGCACACGCATATCGCGCTGGATGACGCCAAAGAGCAAGGTGCGCTCTTCTGCAACATGCTCGCCGAACTGCGCAAGCGCGAAGCCGAGCGCGCCGCCGCACAATCGCCCCAACAATCTGCGCAGGATTGAGCGCCGGACACATCACGCGTCTGGCGAAGAACCGCACGCGGTTTGCCTCTTGCCCGCGTGATGCGCGCACCATGCCGCAACGCAACTTGCGGGCTCGCAAACCCGCGTCTACGCTGGGCTTGTGCGAGCGACCAGACGACTGCGCCACCCGGCGCCGACAAGCAAAGCCACTCGCACACGCCATTTGCTTGCCGTATCGTTTTCGGGCCGCACGTGCCCCCGACGCCGGTGCGTGCCGGCGTCGGCTATCAGCCAACAACGGGAGGTAGCGCGGTGCGATTTTCCCGTGACGCGTTTGACACGCAACACTTGCGAGCGATGACGGAGCGCTTGCATTGGCATCGCAAATCCTCGGCGAAGGTGGTTCCGCTGAGCATGCGTGCGCAGCATCTGCATGACACGCACAGCAACGCGCACCACGACGCAGAAGTCACGAAGGTCGCCATGGTCTCGACCGCGGCGGCGCTGGCAGTGGTGCTTGCCGCCCTGCTGGCAGTTGGTTTCGGGTCAGAAATGGCCCGATGGATGGGCCTGGAATAACCCGGTGCCCTTGCGCGTCTTGACGGACGCAGCCCCGGCCCTCGCGCAAGGCGAGATACGGCCACCCCTGAACGGCCTGTGCGATGGAAATCGGCAGGCCGTTCAACTTTATGGGGCGCGCGAATTACTTCAGGAACGCATCAAGCGCTTCAGGCGTGCGGCCGATGATGGCGCGGCCGTTGCGAACCAGTACCGGGCGCTGCAGCAGCTTCGGATGCGCTGCGATGGCTTTGAGCAGCGCGTCGTCCGATGCATCGGCCAGATTGAGCTGCGCGTATTCGTCTTCGTTTTCGCGGATCAGGCTGCGCAGCGGGGTGTCGAGTTGCGCGGCGAGCTGTTTGAGGTCAGCCAGCGTGGGCGGCGTGGTCAGGTATTCGATGACCTCGAGCTGTTCGCCGTTCTTTGCTGTGAAGGATTGGGCCTGTTCGAGGGCGAAGCGGGATTTGGAGCAGCGGGGGTTGTGGTAGATCTGCATGGGCTCTGGTTTTGGCTTGATGGAACGTGCAGCAATCTTAAGGGCTGGCAAGTGGTTGCTGGTTTCGTGGTTGATTGCGAGGGGGTTCGTGATTTTTGAGCTTTGGTGCACCCCTGTTTCATCCCCTGCCGGGCCCGAAAGGGGGATGGACCACCAAGGCAAAAACCCAAACAACCCCTAATCACCCGCCCAACAACTCCCCCACAGCACACCCCACCACCACAGTCGCGCCCCGCAGATCATTCAACCGCAGGTTTTCATCCGTGTTGTGCCCACGCGCTTCCATCAACGTCCGCGGGCCCGCGCCATACAGCACCGTCGGCACGCCATGCGCCGTGTAATGCCGCGCATCGGTATATAGCGGCACGCCATGCACCGGCACATCGCCACCGAACACCGCCAACGCATTCCGCCGTAGCGCGCCAATCAGCGCGTCCACGCCCGGCAGTTCGGCAAGCGGCTGTGCCAAGAGAATGCGTTCCACTGCAACCTCGATCCCCGGCCGTTCTGCAGCCGCGTGCTCGATCACGGCGCGCAGTTCGCCTTCTGCATCGCGGCCGGCTTCTTCAGGAATCATCCGGCGGTCTACACGGAACGTCACCAGATCGGGCACGACGTTGGTGTTGATGCCGCCCTGGATCAACCCGACGTTGAGCGTTGCGTGGTCGATGCCCGGTACGGCGGATTTGCGCGTAGCCAGTTCTGCGCGATAGGCATACACGGCTTGCAGGATATGCGTGGCCGCTTCGATGGCGTCGATGCCCGTGTGCGGCATGGCGGCGTGCGCCTGCTTGCCGCGCACCGTCACCTGTACGTGCAGGCAGCCGTTGTGCGCCGAGGTGATGCCGTACGCAAAACCGGCGGAGATGGCGTAATCGGGCTTGCTCAAGCCTTGATCCAGCAGCCACTTGGGGCCGATGTCGCCGCCGGTTTCTTCGTCGTAGGTGAAGTGCAGTTCGACCGTGCCGTTGAGTTTGGCGCCGCGCTTTTCCGCTTCGATCAGCGCAAGCAGCGCCCACGTGTAGGTGGCAAAGTCCGACTTGGACACCGCCACGCCGCGGCCGGACATGGTGGGGCCGTGTTCGGTCTCGACGATCTCGCCGCCGTACGGGTCGTGCGTCCAGCCCAGGCCGGGCGGGACGACATCACCGTGTGCGTTCATGGCGACCGTGGGGCCGCCGCTGCCGAACGTGTGCCGCACGATCAGGTTGGTGGCGCTGACCATGCCGACGGCACGTACCTGCGCCTGCGGCACGGCATGCGCCTCGACCGTCAGGCCCAGTGCCTCAAGCAGTGTCTTGGCGCGTGCGGCATGCGGGGCGCAATCGCCGGACGGGTTATCCGACGGCACTTTCACCAGCTCGCGCAGGAAATCAATCTGCTGCGCGTGTGCCGATTCGACAAACGCGCGGATGTCCGCATCGATGCCGGGATTCGCAAGTTGGGCCTGGGTCATGTCGATGTCTCCCTGCTTGTGGTGGGACGGAGATTGAAAGTGACTGAGCCCCCGTTGTGCGGGGGCTCAGTATGGATGCCGATGAAGCGAGGTTTACAGCGCGGCCTGCATGGCCTCGGCGGTCAACCATACCGACTCGGCCAGGTCCTGCTCGTCGCAGTTGTGGCCTTCGCCACCGCGGTCGACGACAAGGAAATCGCTCACCTCGCCCAGCGCCAGCAACGGGTGATGCCACACGCCGCGCGCGTAGTTCACGCCTTGCCAGCCGCGCGAGACGAACGCGCGCAATTTGGATGGGTCCAGCTCGCCGGCCGGCGCCACGACCACCAGATACGGCTTGTCGTTCTGCGGGATGAAGGCCTGGCTGCCACGCGGGTGGCGCTCCAGCATCTTGACCTCGAACGGCAGCGTGCGCGGCTGACCACGGAATAGGCTGATCAGCGCGCGGCCGCCCTCGCCCACATCCACGTTGGCGAGGTCATGAAAGCGGATGGTCGTGCCCTGGTTGATGGGGAATTGCTTGGCCCCTTCCAGCTCGATCACATCGCCAAACGGCGCGAAGGCTTCGCGCGTGAGCGGCTCGATGGTCAGTGCAACGCGTGCAGCGGTCTCTTGGCTCATTCGAGCACCCCCCACAGGCGCAGACGCGACACACCGCCGTCCGGGAACATGTTGAAGCGCACGTGCGTCACGATGCCGAGGTCGGCGATTTCTGCTTCGTAGTAGTGCTGCAGGTCCATCTGCAGCTTCTGCTCGGGCAGCAGCGTCTGCCAGAACATCGCTTGCGTCTTCAGAGAACTGTCGGTGCCGCCCACCACGCGCGCGGCCTGGATGGAGACGCGGTCAGCGAAGTTGCCCTTGAAGTGCGCGGTGTCGACTTCGATCTTGCGGATGCGGCCCGGGTGGGCCAGGGCGATCACGCACCAGTCGTTGCCCGGTTCGCGGCGGCGGCGCGTTTCCCAACCGTCGCCCATGTTCACGCCACGGCCCGGCATCAGCATGCGCGAGGCCGGCCCGAAGTGCTCGTTGTTGGCTTCGACCACATAGGCGCCGTTTTCCATGGCGGCCAGGTCGATCAGCTTGGTGCGGTCCGCACCCTTCCAGTCGACCTGCGGCTGGCCATACACCCGCAGGCGTGCGATACCGCCGTCCGGGAAGATGTTCAGTCGCAGATGCGTGAAGGCCTGCGGGCTGGTCACGGCCACATAGGCGTGGCTGTTGCCTTGCAGCGTGGTCGACGGAACGATATCAGTCCACTGCGTGGCATCGGTCGGCTCGCCATCCGGCAGATAGGCGGCTTCGATGGAAGCGGCCGGCGGGAAGTTGCCCGTGAAGTGGCTCGTGTCGATATCCACACCCTTCACGACGCCTGGGCGGGCCAGGCGGACGATGCAATGGTCATAGCCCCCGTTGCGGCGACGGCGCGTTTCCCAGCCATCCATCCACTTGCCGTGGTCGTCGTACTTGCCGGGAATGAACACCGCCGGCTCGGGATTGAGCATGCGATCTTTCGGCGCGAAGAATTCGTCGGTCGCGAACGTGGCCTCGGCGCCAAGGCGGGGGTCCGCCAGGTTCGGATATCGGCGCGTGAAATCCGGCGCGTTCGGATCGAGCGTGGGCATCGCCATGTGGAACTCCTTGGTATTTGTCTCTGGATGTTATACGGCTGGCCCATCGAACAAAAACGACGAGTAAGAACACTCGAAACCGTGATGATGGGAACGCCGGAAGTGCAGCGTAGATGGCGGAAGCACAAGGCTTCGCGGGACTGCATGGGTCGATCCTAGCATGTGAATTCAAAAATTGCATACAAAAATTGGATCGCCTATGATGCCGTCAACGCTCGACAATTCCTCGCAACAATTCGTTGCAATGCAGTGAGCGAAACAAAGCCGTGACAACAATCGCAGCAACCCGAACTAGACGATTGGGCGCGGCTTGAGACACCCCGTAATCCAAAGGAGGATTCACCATGCAACGCTTTACGCGCCCGTTGTTCGGGCAGGTTTTGATTGCCCTGGCGGTGGGCATCGCGCTGGGCATCTGGGCGCCCGAATTTGCGCAGAAGTTGCAGCCGCTCGGTGATGGCTTTCTGAAGTTGATCAAGATGTTGATCGCGCCGATCGTCTTCTCTGTCGTGGTGGTGGGGATTTGCGGCGCCGGCGAGCTGAAGAAGGTCGGGCGCGTGGGCGGCAAGGCCGTCATCTACTTTGAAATCGTCACGACGATTGCGTTGGCCCTGGGCATTGCGCTGGCCTATCTGTTCGGGCCCGGCCACGGCATGAATGTGGATCCGAAATCGCTCGATCCGGCGGCCATGGCGTCGTACATGACGACCGCCAAGCAGGTGGAATCGACTGGCGTTGCAGCGTTCTTCCTCAAGCTGATTCCCGATACGTTCGTCAGCGGCTTCGTGAAGGGCGACATCCTGCAGGTGCTGCTGGTGTCAATCCTGTTCGGCTGCTCGCTGTCGCTGCTGGGTGAGCGGACCAAGCCGCTGGTCAACCTGATCGATCAGCTCTCGCATGTGCTGTTCCGCATGATGGCCGTGATCATCCGGCTGGCACCGCTGGGCGTGCTGGGCGCGGTGGCCTTTACCGTCGGCAAGTACGGCGCGGGCTCGCTCAAGCAGCTTGGCTTCCTGGTACTGCTGTTCTACGCAGCCGTGGCGCTGTTTGTGTTCGTGGTGCTCGGCACCATCCTGCGCATGGCGGGTTTCAACATCTTCAAGCTGATCCGGTTCCTGCGCGCGGAACTGCTGGTGGTGCTGGGCACGGCATCGTCCGACGCAGTGCTGCCGTCCATCATGAACAAGCTTGAAAAGATGGGCATCAAGCGCTCCGTGGTCGGCCTTGTCATCCCGACCGGCTATTCGTTCAACCTCGATGCGTTTTCGATCTATCTGACGCTGGCCGCCGTATTCATCGCACAGGCGACCAACACGCCGCTGGCCCTGCAGGACCTGCTGTTGATCCTGGGCGTGGCGCTCGTCACCTCGAAGGGCGCGCACGGCATCCCGGGTTCTGCCATCGTGATTCTGGCGGCCACGCTGTCGGTCATTCCGGCCATCCCGGCCATCGGCCTGGTGCTGGTGCTCTCCGTCGACTGGTTCATCGGCATTGCCCGTGCGCTGGGCAACCTGATCGGCAACTGCGTCGCCACGGTAGTCATCGCGGCGTGGGAAAAAGACATCGACCGCGTGCGCGCCAATGCGGTGCTCGACGGCAAGATCGACATCACCGAGGAAGGCGAAGCGATTCCGCACGGCCTTGGCGTGGCGGCACCTGCAGCCCATACGCTGCCGCATGCCTGAAGCGGCTCGACTGCCGGACGGCGGTAAAATCGGCGCCATGACTGAAACCACCGCCGCCGACATCTCCTCCGAAGGCATTGCCGACGACATCGCCCAGGCGATCGTCGCGCATCGGCTGCCGCCGGGCACCAAGCTGCGCGAAGAGGCGCTGGCGCGGGTCTACCACGTCAGCCGCACGAAAATTCGCGCGGCGCTGCTGATGCTGGCCAAGGACAAGCTGATCCGCATGGAGCCGGACCGCGGCGCCTTCGTCGCCAAACCCGACGAGACCGAGGCGCGCGAGGTCTTTGCAGTGCGCCGCGTGCTGGAGGTGGCGCTGGTGCGCGAGTTCATCGCGAAGGCGACGCCGGCCGATTACAAGCGGTTGGAAAAGCACCTGGCCGAAGAGCACAAGGTGGCGGCCAGCGGCGACTTGTCTGACGTCCCGCGCCGCAATCGCCTGATGGCCGACTTTCACCTGCTGATGGCCGACGTGGTCGGGAACAGCGTGCTCAAGGAAATGCTGTACGAGCTTTCCGCCCGCAGCTCAGTGATCACGATGATGTACCAGTCCACGTACGATGCCGTACGTTCGTCCGATGAACACACCGCTTTCCTGGAAGCCGCCAAGCGCGGTGATGTGGAAGGCGCCATCGCCCTGATGGAAGAGCACATGGCGCACACCGAGGCGTCACTCAAGTTCGAATCGCCGGGCGGCCGGGCGACGGATCTCGTAGCCGCCCTCCTCGCCTGACCGCGCGTGCCGACTTACACGCTGCGGGCGCCGGTTTCGGCCGAGCTGGACATCAAGAAAAGCCGCTTTATCGGATTGGCCGTTCCGGTGGAAGACCGGGCCGCCGCCATGGACGTCATTGCACGCCTGCGCGCGGAGCACCCCGCTGCCACTCACGTCTGCTGGGCGCTCCTTGCGGGCGGCCAGTCCGGCATGTCCGATGACGGCGAGCCCTCCGGCACCGCCGGTCGCCCCATCCTGGAAGTGCTGCGCCATCACGATCTGGACGCCACGCTGGGCGCCGTGGTGCGCTACTTCGGCGGGGTCAAGCTCGGCGCGGGCGGCCTTGTGCGCGCCTACACCGATGCCATTGCCACTGCGCTCATGCACGCCGAACGCGTGGAGCGCATCGCCAGCACCATGCTGACCCTCGCCACCGATTACGCCGATGAGGCGCGCATCCGTCGCTGGATCGACGATGGCGCCTACACGCTCGTCGATGCTGCGTACGATGCGGGCGTCACGCTGACGGTGCGGTTGCCGGTGACGGACGAGGCGGCGGCGCGGGTCGCGTTGCGGGATTTGACGCAGGGGCGTGTGGCAATTACCTAGCGCTTATCGCTTGGGCGCGAGCGGAGCGGCGGGCGCGGAGCCCGGGCAACACGGGTCCTGGCAGTCCGGTTGGAAAACGACGTAGGCGGCTGTCGGCATGTGGGGAGCGGCCCCCTCGCGCTCCACGGCACGCAGATGTGTATCGGCTTCGGACGACTCGACTTTGTCGCCCTCGATTCCGACGGCGTCCAGCACGGCCTGGAGGCTTTTGAGGCGCAGCACAGCCAGCTCTGGGTCGGGAGCAGGCTCGGACGCCTCCTGCAGGCGCACCCGGTACTTGCCGCCGCTGCGAAAATCGTCTTTGAGCTGCGAATCCCATTCCGCCAGTTTCAGGATTTCGGTGGTCGGCAGCGCAGACTCGCCAGGCGAGAACACCAGCGGATGCTCAAGCCCGGTCAGATCGCAGGCCACGGCCGAGGTGCTGAGCATGAGCGCGCTGACAACTGCAGTTCTGGGTAGCATCTTCAGTCTCCGGCATTGAGCGCGCCACCGCGATGCGCCTGATGACAAGTGTAGGAACCGTCATCCATTTCCGCACGCTCAACCCGTTCGCGACCAATACCCCGCCTGCCCGTACACGGTCTTCAGATGCTCGATAAAGAACCGGATCTTTGCCGGCACCGGCCGCTGCTGCGGGTACACGGCGAGGATGTCGTAGTCGGGCAGCGCGTAGTCGTCCAGCACCGTCATCAGCGCGCCGGATTCCAGCTCGGGCTGGATCTCCCACGTTGAGCGCCAGCCCAGGCCGAGGCCTTCGCCCATCCACCGGTGCAGCAGTTCACCGTCGTTGCAGTCGAGGTTGCCGTTCACCTTTACGGTGACGGCCTTGCCGTTCTGCTGGAAATACCAGCCGCGCTGCTGGCCGCCCTGCAGGTTGAAGGCGAGGCAATTGTGGCGCGCGAGATCATCCAGCGTGCGAGGCACGCCGTGCTTGGCGAAGTACGCGGGCGTGCCGCACACGACGCGCTTGTTCGACGCCAGGCGAATCGCCACGAAGTTCGGATCGATTGCGCCGCCAATGCGGATGCCCACGTCGTAGCCTTCGCGCACGAGGTCGACCACCCGGTCGGTCAGGTTGAACGAAATGCGCACGTCAGGGTTGGCACGCAGGAAGTCCGGCGCGTGCGGTGCAACGTGCTTGCGGCCAAAGGCGGCCGGCGCCGAAACGATCAGGTGCCCGGTCGCCTTGTGGCGGCCTTCCGCAACGAGCAGCTCCGCGCGGTCCAGCTCCCCCAGCGCCTTCTTGCACTGTTCCATGAAGACCGCGCCTTGCTCCGTCACCGCAATGCGGCGCGTCGACCGGTGCAGCAGCTTCACGCCCAGGCGGGCTTCCAGCGCGTTGATGCGGCGGCCGATCATGACGGGCGTCACGTCCTGCGTGAGCGCGGCAGCGGCCATGCTGCCGTGTTCCACCACGGCGATGAACGCTTCGATCTGCTTGAGCTTGTCCATTCCATCATTCCAGTTCGCAATGTCTGACCATTTTAGTGAGCATTCCGTACCTGGATTGCGACTTTCTGGCGCATATCACCTGTGACGAATGGCAAAAATGGCGGACGGCCATGTGATCGATGCAAGCCCGTCAAACCAGTTTTTTGCGTCGCACAAAAACAGCTTCAAATGGCTGCAGCGTGCGCCTTTTTGGCAGTTGGCGTGCCTCCATATTGCTGCAGCACGCAAAACCATTCGGTATTTTGGGTTAGCAATCAACTGACGAAATCTGCGTTTATCCATATCGGCATGCGGGAATAGGATCAGTTCCAACTGATTCCCACCTTCCCTTCCTGGAGACACCCCCATGCCGAAGATGAGAGCGATTGATGCCGCAGTTGCGGTGATGGAAAAAGAAGGCATCACCACGGCCTTCGGCGTGCCCGGTGCCGCCATCAACCCGTTGTATTCGGCGTTGCGCAAGGCTGGCAACATTGACCACGTGCTGGCCCGCCACGTTGAAGGCGCCTCGCACATGGCCGAGGGCTACACGCGTGCCGAACCCGGCAACATCGGTGTATGCATCGGCACGTCGGGCCCTGCAGGCACCGATATGATCACCGGCCTGTACTCGGCCTGGGCAGACTCGATTCCCATCCTGTGCATCACGGGGCAGGCCCCCCGCGCCCGCCTCTACAAGGAAGACTTCCAGGCCGTCGACATCGAGTCGATCGCCAAGCCGGTCACCAAGTGGGCCGTCACCGTGCGTGAGCCGGCGCTGGTGCCGCGCGTGTTCCAGCAGGCGTTCCACCTGATGCGCTCGGGTCGTCCGGGCCCGGTGCTGATCGACCTGCCGTTCGACGTGCAAGTCGCCGAGATTGAATTCGACCCCGACACGTACAGCCCGCTGCCGGTCTACAAGCCCGCGGCCACGCGTGCGCAAGCCGAGCGTGCCATCGAGATGCTGTGCCAGGCCGAGCGCCCGCTGCTGGTGTGCGGCGGCGGCGTGATCAACGCCGATGCGGCCAAGCTGATGGTCGAGTTTGCCGAGCTGGTGAACGTGCCCGTCGTCCCGACCCTGATGGGCTGGGGCGTGCTCGCCGACGACCACCCGCTCAACGCCGGCATGGTCGGCCTGCAGACGTCGCACCGCTACGGCAACGCCACGCTGCTGGCTTCGGACTTCGTGTTCGGCATCGGCAACCGCTGGGCCAATCGTCACACGGGCAGCGTCGACGTCTACACCAAGGGCCGCAAGTTCATTCACGTCGATATCGAACCGACCCAGATCGGCCGCGTGTTCGGCCCGGACCTGGGCATCGTCTCGGACGCCAAGGCGGCACTGGAGAAGTTCATTGAAGTCGCGCGTGAGCTGAAGGCCGCCGGCAAGCTGCCGTGCCGCAAGAGTTGGAACGCCGACGTTCAGAAGCGCAAGCGCACGATGCTGCGTCGTTCGGACTTCGACAACGTGCCCATCAAGCCGCAGCGCGTGTACCGCGAGATGAACCAGTACTTCCCGCAGAAGGGGGAAAACTCGGTGCGTTACGTGAGCACGATCGGCCTGTCGCAGATCGCTGCCGCGCAGTTCCTGTCGGTCAACCAGCCGCGCCACTGGATCAACTGCGGCCAGGCAGGCCCGCTGGGCTGGACCATTCCCGCCGCCATCGGCGTGAAGGTGGCTTCGCCCAACAGCGACGTGGTCGCCATCTCGGGTGACTACGACTTCCAGTTCATGATCGAAGAGATGGCGGTGGCCGCGCAGTTCAAGGTGCCGTACATCCACGTGGTGGTGAACAACTCGTACCTGGGCCTGATCCGCCAGGCGCAGCGCAACTTCGACATGGACTACTGCGTCCAGCTCGCCTTCGACAACGTCAATGCGCCCGAGCTGAACGGCTACGGCGTCGACCACGTGAAGGTGGTCGAAGGCCTGGGTTGCAAGGCGATCCGCGTGTTCAAGCCCGAAGACATCGAACCCGCCTTTGCGCAGGCCCGCCTGCTGATGGCCGAGTTCTCGGTGCCGGTGATGGTGGAGGTGATTCTCGAGCGCGTGACCAACATCGCGATGGGCACCGAGATCGACAACGTGGTCGAGTTTGAAGATGTGCTCGACCTGGAAGACACCCTCACGGAAGCCGAAGGCGTCACCGCATAAAGACGGCGCGCCATTCCCTCACCGTCCGATACAAGGAGAAACCATGACAAAGCTGGCAGCCAACCTGACCATGCTCTTCAACGAGCAGGCCTTCCTCGACCGCTTCGAGGCCGCAGCGCGTGCGGGCTTCCGCGGCGTGGAGTTTCTGTTTCCCTACGCGTTCCACGCCGACCAGATTGCCGATCGCCTGAACCGCTTCCAGCTCGACCTGGTCCTGCACAACCTGCCGGCCGGCAACTGGGACGGCGGCGAGCGCGGCATCGCCATCCTGCCGGACCGCGTGGGCGAGTTTCAGGACGGCGTGGGCGAAGCCATCAAGTACGCCAAGGTGCTCGGCGTGAAACAGCTCAACTGCCTGGTGGGCATCCGTCCCGAAGGCGTGAGCGAAGACGCCGCACGCAAGACGCTGGTGGACAACCTCAAGTTTGCGGCGAAGGCACTGAAGGCCGAGAAGATCGATCTGCTGATCGAGCCGATCAACACGTTTGATATTCCCGGCTTCTACCTGAACCGCACGCAACAGGCGCTGGATCTGATTACAGACGTGGATGCGTCCAACCTGTACGTGCAGTACGACATCTATCACATGCAGCGGATGGAAGGCGAAGTGGCGAGCACGCTGAAGCGCCATCTGGACAAGATCAAGCATGTGCAGTTGGCGGACAACCCTGGGCGCAATGAGCCGGGGACTGGGGAGATCAACTATCAGTTCTTGTTCCGTTGGTTGGATGAGATTGGGTACACGGGGTGGGTTGGGTGTGAGTACAAGCCCAAGGCAGGGACCGTTGAAGGCCTTGGCTGGCGGGCTGCTCACAACGTTGCTTGATTTTTTGTTTGCCTTGTTCCGGCGGGGCGGTTCATCCCTTGTTTCATCCCCTGCCGGGGCTGACTCACTTTTCTTTGTCTTGCCAAAGAAAAGTAAGCAAAAGAAAGGCGCGCCCGAGATGGCGAAAGACTCCTTGAATTTCTGTCGCAGAGAGGGAGTGCAGGCAACTCGCTTCGCTCAAACAGGCCTGCACTCTTTTTCCTCTCTGCAACAGAAATTCAAGGCGCCATCTAGGGCAGGAACGTCAACGGCCAAACCGTCGACCACGAGTGCAGTAGGACTCCGCAGCACAACGCGAAGCAAAGCGAGCAACACCGCAACGAA
>QFCD01000949.1_pt1 | contig 90493 bp, 81 predicted proteins | sample 5346081 | NCBI WGS metagenome assembly QFCD01 (sample SAMN09062251, study PRJNA434731) | Human gut metagenome, whole genome shotgun sequencing project. | isolation source: stool timepoint A gemcode assembly | host: Homo sapiens | collected 2015 | reverse complement strand
GCGGCGTGGCCCGGCCGTCCGCCGCGCCGCAGGCGCCGCGGGCCGAGCGCACGGCACTGCCGCCGCCGGATGCGCTGTCCGGCGTGCACGTGCTCATCGTCGATGACCAGGAAGACGCCCGCGAAATCCTTCAGCTGCTCTTGGAAGACTATGGCGCCACCGTCACTGCGTATGGCGCTGCCAAGCCCGCCCTCGCGGCCTTGCGCGCCGCGCCGAGCAACTCGTGGCCCGATGTGCTGGTCTCCGACATCGCGCTGGGTGACGATGAAGACGGCTACGCGCTGTTGCGCAACGTGCGCCTGCTGGAGAGCGAGCGCGACATGCCGCTCGATGCCCGGCTCCCCGCGATCGCGCTGTCCGGCTACGACCGCCCGGAAGACCGCACGCGCGCGCTGCTGGCCGGCTTCCAGCTGCATCTGGCCAAGCCCACCGAACACGGCGAGCTGGTCACCGCCATCCTCAGCGTCATCCGCGCGCGACGTGCGCCCGCGCGTGAATCGCACGCCTCCGTTTCCCTCCAATCAGCCCAGGAGTCTCCATAACCATGCTGGCCGATTTCGATCCTCCCGCCTCCGCACAGGAAACGCTGCAACCACAGGAACCACAGGCACCGCAGACGCCAACGCAACAGCCCACCTCGCACTTTGCCGGCGCAGCCGCCGCGCGCCGCGCCGTGGAGATGGCGCTGCCGCTCATCACGCAGGCGATGACACGTCCACAGGAAGTGGGCGACAGCGGCTTCCTGCATATCGTGGTGATGGACCCCGCACGCTTGCCGGCGGAGTGCGCCTTTGATGAAGCCGTGGTCTACGAGTATTCGGTGGGCGACCGCGCGCAATGGGATGCGGACTACGCCGCTTACGCGCGCGCCAAGGCGCGGCTGGCGTGGCAGCACGGCATGAGCACGCATGCGCTGCAGAGCTTGCGCCCGCACGTGCTGCGCGCGGGCGACACCAACCTGTGGGGCAGCGCCGTGCTGGACGGCATCGTGGTGGGGGTGAGCGGCGCACTGCCGTTCTATGACGAGGCCTTTGCACATGTGGTGGCGGCGTGCCTGCGCGCGATCGCCAAGCAAGCGGCAGCGGCCACCGGCGGCACGCTACGGCTCGCCTGAGGCCGTCTCTTCAATCGCTTCATCGCCGCGCGGCGCGACGGGCGTGATGCCATCGTCGCGCCGTTTCTCCTTGTACGCCGCGTAAGAATTGCCCGATCGCTCAACGGCGGCGCGTTCAAGGGCGCGCAGCTACGGCGCGCCACGCTATACGCAGGGCTGAAGCACCACCAGCGCTTCGCATCCCGCAATCGCTTGTCCGGACAAGCGAAACGCGCTTCCCGCGGTTCGCTCCTTTCTCCTCATGGGAACGCCTTACGGCACAAGGTTGCCCGTCATGGCACGCCGACTGCTGATGCTCTTCGCACGTGGCTTCTGAACACCTCACCACCACAGGCCGCGACGATACGAGGAGAAACGACATGCGCATCGCCATGGTCAGTGAACATGCGTCGCCACTCGCCGACTTGGGCGGTGTCGATTGCGGCGGACAAAACGTCTACGTGCGCCATGTCGCGCGCCAGCTCGCACGGCTGGGCCACCGTGTCGATGTCTTCACGCGCCGCGAGCGTCCGTGGGACCCGGAGGTGGTGCCGTTTGGCGACGGATGCCGTGTCGTCCACGTGCCGGCCGGCCCCGCCGCCGTGCTGCCCAAGGAAGCGCTCCTGCCGCACATGCACGCCTTCGGCCGCCACCTGCTGAACCATTGCGCGCGCGCCCAGGCCAGCGGCGACGCCTACGACGTCATCCATGCCAATTTCTTCATGTCGGGTCTTGCATCGCTGGCGGCGTCCACACGGCTGCACCTGCCGCTGGTCATGACCTTTCACGCGCTGGGTCGCGTGCGGCGGCTGCACCAGGGCAGCGCCGACGGTTTTCCGGATGCGCGCTTCGCGATCGAAGAGACGCTGGTGCAACGCGCCGATCGCGTGATCGCCGAATGCCCGCAGGATCAGGCCGATTTGGAAACGCTCTACCGCGCCCGCCCCGAGCAGATCGATGTCGTTCCGTGCGGATTTGACGCCGCGGAATTCGCGCCCATCGACCGCGCCGAAGCGCGACGCCGCCTGGGCGTGCCGGCCGATGCGTTTGTCGTGCTGCAACTGGGCCGCATGGTTGCGCGCAAGGGCGTGGACAACGTCATCGAGGCCATCGGCAAGCTGCCGCCCGACGCGCGCAAGCGCGTGCGCCTGTATGTGGTGGGCGGCAACACCGTCGTGCCGGACGTGGCCGCCACACCAGAACTCGGCCGCCTGCAGGGCATTGCGGAGCGCGCCGGTGTGACCGCGCAGACCACCTTTGTCGGCAAGCGCGGCCGCGCCGACCTGCGCACCTGGTACAGCGCCTGCGATGTGTTCGTCAGCACGCCTTGGTACGAGCCCTTCGGCATCACGCCGGTCGAGGCCATGGCCTGTGGACGCGCGGTGATCGGCGCAGACGTGGGAGGCATCCGCTCGACCGTGCGACATGAGCGCACCGGTTTCCTCGTCCCGCCAAAAGACCCGCAGGCCCTGGCCGGGCGACTGCTGCAGCTGATCCAGCAGCCCGAAGTGTGCCGCGAGTTCGGCCAGGCCGGACTGGTGCGCGCCCGCATGCTCTACACGTGGCTGGGCGTCGCAGGACAACTCGAGCGCGCCTACCTCAAGGCCATCGACACGCACGCGCGCGCCATGGGCCGCATGACCGATGCCGCGCCCGCCACCCACACTGCTGCGCTGGCGGGGCTTGCGGCCTGACTTGTTTTTTCCACTCTCGCGTCTCACGCCGCCATGACCCAGACCGATTTGAACTCCAATTCCAGCACCACACCCACCCTGCGCGACCAGGTCATCATCGTGACCGGCGCGGGGCGCGGGCTCGGCGCCGCCATCAGCCGCGTGCTGTCCGCCGAAGGGGCGACGGTGGTCGCCACCGACTACGATGCCGGCACCGCTAACCGCACCGCAGCCGAGCTGATCGCCGAGGGCAGCCAGTCGCACGCCATTGCGCTGGACGTGGGCGATGAAGCCGCCGTGCGCAGCGCGCTCGATGAAGTGGCCGACCGCTTTGGCCGCGTGGATGCCGTCATCAACAACGCGGCCATCGATATCACGCTGCCCATTGACGAACTGAACGTCGAAGACTGGGACCGCGTGGTGCGCACGAACCTGCGCGGCCCGTTTCTGCTCGCCAAGCACGCCAGCGTGCTGATGCGCAAACGCGCGAACGGCGCCATCGTCAACATCGCCTCGACGGCATCGCGCCGCGCGTGGCCGAATGCATCGGTCTATCACGCCACCAAATGGGGGCTGCTGGGGCTGTCGCATGCCCTGCATGCCGAGCTGCGCCCGCACGGCATCAAGGTCTCTGCCGTGATTGCCGGCGGCATGCGCACGCCTTTCCTGCTGGACCGCTTTCCTGATATCGACGTGAACAACTTGCAGGACCCGGCCAACGTGGCCGCCGCCGTGCGCTTCGTGCTGCTGCAGCCGCCCGAGACTGTCATCCCAGAGGTGATGGTTCTGCCGATGCGGGAGACGTCATGGCCCTGATGTGCGGGCCGTTACGGCCGCGGCCGGGCCCGGCCGTCTTCCTGGACAAGGACGGCACGCTGCTGGAAGACGTGCCCTACAACGTCGACCCGGCGCGCATTACCTTGGCCCCGGGCGCGGGCGACGGTTTGCGGCTGTTGGGCGCCACGGGCTTGCCGCTCATCGTGGTGAGCAATCAGCCGGGCGTTGCGCTGGGCTACTTTCCCGAGCATGCGCTCGAAGGTGTAGCGCAGCGGCTCGGCGAGTTGTTCGCGCTGCACGGTGCCACGCTGGGGGGCTTCTACTTCTGCCCGCATGCGCCCGCCGCCGACGGCAGCATCCAATGCCCGTGCCGCAAGCCGGCCGATGGCATGTTGCGCCAGGCCGCCCCTGCGCACGGCCTCGCGCTGGAAGGCTCGTGGATGATCGGCGACATCCTCAACGATGTCGAAGCGGGCCGCCGTGCGGGCTGCCGGACCATCCTCATCGCCAACGGCAACGAGACCCGGTGGCAGCCTGGGCCGCTGCGCGTGCCGGACTACGTCGTCGGCCGCTTTGACGAGGCTGCCGCCATCGTGATTGCGCAAACGCGCCCGCTTGCGCACGTCTCGCACGTTTCGCACACGGCGCCCACACCGTCTGCACAACACCTGGGGGCGCCGGCATGATCGCGGCCGGCATCCCCGAACGCCGCGCCGTGTGGGCCAACGCGAGCCGCATCCTGTGCGTGCGGCCCGACAACCTGGGCGACGTGGTCATGACCACGCCGGCCTTTCATGCGCTCAAAGCCGACGAGCACGCCCGCGGACCGAGCCGTCACCTCACGCTGCTGACCTCGCGATCGGGCGCCACGGCGGCGCCGCATCTGTCCGACATTGACGACGTGATCGTCTGCGATGTGCCGTGGGCCAAGCACGCCACCGCGGCCGACCCCGAGCAGACCTCCGCCCTGGTGGACACTCTGCGCGACGGCGCATTCGACGCGGCGGTCATCTTTACCGTGCATACGCAGAACCCGTTGCCGGCCGCCATGCTGTGCTTTCTGGCGGGCATTCCGCTGCGCCTCGCGCATTGCCGCGAGAATCCGTACGCGCTGCTGTCGGACTGGATCGCCGACCCTGACGCGCGCATTGCAGCCACCGCGCCGGGCGACGTGCGCCACGAGGTGCGCCGTCAGCTGGACCTCGTGCAGCACGTGACCGATGTGGCCGCGGATCTGCCGCATCGTCTGCGCTTCAACGTACGCCCGGCGGACCGGGATGCCGTTCGCGCCAAACTGGCCAAGCGAGGCGTGAGCACGGATGCGCCGTGGATCGTGCTGCACCCGGGCGCGACGGCGGCATCGCGCCGCTATCCTCCCGATCGCTTCGCGCAGATCGCGTGCACGCTCGCAAACCGCTATGGGTGTCCAGTGCTGGTGACCGGCGCACCGGCCGAAGCGGAACTGGTGCAGCAGGTGTGCCTACCGGGGCTGATCGCGGGGCAGCGCGTGCTGAACCTGGCGGGTGCGCTCACGCTTGGGGAGCTGGCCGCACTCATTGAAGGCGCGGCGCTGCTGGTCTCCAACAACAGCGGGCCCGTGCATCTGGCCGCAGCCACGCAAACACCGGTGGTGGATCTCTATGCGCTGACCAATCCGCAGCACACGCCGTGGGCCGTGCCGCATGCAGTGCTCTCGCATCAGGTGCCGTGCCGCTATTGCTACCGCAGCGTGTGCCCGCTCGGCCATCAGGCGTGCCTGACCGGTGTGACGGAAGAGGAAGTGGTCGCGGCCGCGCACCCGTTGTGGCAGTCGTCGCGCGTGGCCCAGACGCTGTGGCGCGCGCCCGCTGGGTCTGGGTTGTCTGTATCGAATACGCCGACGCCGGTCACCTGAGCGTGGCCGTGGCACATGACTTCACCTGACTGAACCGATTGACGGAGCCCCCGCATGGAAGCCAAACCGCTCTACACCCTCGGCATCAACGCGGCGTATCACGACTCTTCCGCCACGCTGGTGCGTGACGGTGTGGTGATTGCCGCCGCTGAAGACGAACGCTTCACCCACGTCAAGCACGGCAAGCGGCCCGTGCCGTTTTCCACCTGGCAGCTGCCGTATCACGCCATCGATTACTGCCTGGCCGAGGCCGGCATCGATCTGGCGCGCGTGGATCAGGTCGCCTATTCGCTCGACCCTGCGCTGCTGACAGATCTGCAGGCGCAGACCCACATCGCGCTGCCGCTGCAGCCTTCGGCGCAGTTGGACCTGCCGCCCGGCGCCGCACCGTGGGACCCGCTTTTTCTCTCTTATGTGCTGAACGCCCCGCGCCAGCTGGCCGACGGCGCACCGCATCATCTGCAGGCGCGCTTCGCCAACGTCACACACACCGGGCCGTTCCGCTGGTCGTTTGTCGAGCACCACCTGGCACACGAGGCCAGTGCGTTTCTGGCCGCACCATTCGACGACTGCGCCGTGCTCACCATGGATGGCCGGGGCGAGCGCGCCACCACGTCCTACGGCCTCTTCCGCAACGGCGAATACACGCGCCTGCAGCAGGTGGACCTGCCGCACTCGCTCGGCCTCCTCTATGAAGAGGTGACGGACTACCTCGGCTTTCTGCGCTCGTCCGACGAATACAAGGTGATGGCGCTGGCCTCGTACGGAGAGCCACGCTATGTCGACGCATTTCACGAGATCGTGCGGGTCGAGACCGATGGCCGCTACACCGTGGCCCCCTTGCGGCTGGAAGAACGTTTCGGCCCGCGGCGCCAACGTGGCGGCCCGATGGAACCGCGCCACTTCGACATTGCCCGTTCGCTCCAGCAGGTGTTGGAAGAGACCGTGCTCACGATGAGCCAATGGCTGCATCAGGCCACCGGCGCCAGCAATCTGGCCATGGCCGGCGGCGTGGCACTCAACTGCGTGATGAACGCGCGCATACGCGACCGTGGCCCGTTCGAAAACGTATGGGTGCAACCTGCGGCGGGCGATGCCGGCACGTCGCTCGGTGCGGCGTTATGGACGGATTACCAGACACGCGGCAACAAACAGCGTCTGTGGAAAATGGACCACGCCTATCTGGGCCCGTCGTATGCCGATGAAGAGATCGAGCAGTTCCTCGCGTGGTCCAAGCTGCCATTCGAGCGCCTGGACAACATTGCCGAACAGACCGCCGAGCTGCTGGCCCAAGGGCAGGTGATCGGTTGGTTCCAGGGGCGCATGGAGTTCGGGCCACGCGCGTTGGGTGCGCGGTCCATCCTCGCCTCGCCCATCCCCGCCGACATGCAGGCGCGGCTGAACGAGATCAAGGACCGCGAGGACTTCCGCCCCGTCGCTCCGGTGGTGATGGAAGAGCGCGCGGCCGACTGGTTTATCGGTGCGCAAACCGCACCGTTCATGCTGTTCATTTTCGATGTGCGGGAAGACCGCGCCACGCAGATCCCGGCTGTGCGCCACGTCGACGGCACCGCACGCGTGCAGACCGTCAACCGGCGCCAGCATCCGCTGTACTACGACCTGCTGGCCGCGTTCGAGCGGCGTACCGGCGTGCCGATCCTGGTCAACACGTCGTTCAATACGCGCGGCGAGCCCATGGTGTGCAGCCCGCGCGATGCGGTGGAGTCGTTCTGGACATCGCCGCTCGATGCGCTGGTGATCGGGCCTTTTCTGCTGCGTAAGTCGTCCGCGCGCCCGGACCCAACGCAGACAGAGGAAGACGGCGCCATACGCAATGTCGACGGGCTGCGGCGCGTTCCTGGCCTGGCGGGGGTCGCATGAACCAGCCCATGCCGTTTGACGTGTCGTCGCTGACCCCCGTGCATGGCGCCCCTGCCATGTCCGTCGTGATTGCGACATGGCGACGGCCGCAGATGCTGCAACGCTGCCTGGACGGGCTGCTGGCACAGACGTTTGACGCGCAGCGCCTGGAACTGGTCGTCGCAGACGACGGCCCGGACGACGCCACCCGCGCCGTCGTGGAGAGCTTTGCCGCAGCCGCCCCCGGCTGGCGCGTGCAGTACGTGCCCGTGCGCGAAACGCAGGGCCCCGCCGCTGCACGCAACCGCGGCTGGCGCGCCGCCACGGGCGACATCATCGCCTTTACGGACGACGACACCATCCCTGCGCCGACGTGGCTGGCGGAGGGCTGGCGCGTCATGACTACCGCCGAGGGCGCTGCCGGTGCTGAGAACGGCGGGCCGCCCGATGCCGCCACGGGCGCTGTCCGCATGCCGATGCCCGAGCGTCCGACCGACTACGAGCGCGACGCCAGCGGCCTCACCCGCGCCGAATTCGTCACCGCCAATTGCTTCGTGCGGCGCGCGATGCTGGAGCGCGTCAGCGGCTTTGACGAGCGCTTCCGGCTGGCGTGGCGGGAAGACTCCGATCTGCAGTTCCGCATCCTCGATGCGGGCGGGCGCATCGTGCAGGCGCCCCGTGCATTGATGCACCACCCCGTGCGGCCCGCACCGTGGGGCGTGAGCGTGTCGCAGCAGCGCAAGGTGTTTTACGACGCCCTGCTCTACAAGAAGCACCCGCAACGCTACCGCACGCGTATCCGGCCGGTACCGCCGTGGCATTACTACGGTGTGGGCGCCGCGGTGGTGGTTGCGCTGGCCGCATTGGCCGCGCGGTTGCCCTGGATGGCTTCTGCGGCCGCCGTGGTCTGGCTGGCACTCACGCTGCGCTTTACCGCCATGCGCCTGCAGGGCACCGCCCACACGGTGCGGCATGTGCTGGAAATGTTTTGGACATCCATCGCCATCCCGCCACTGGCGCTGTACTGGCGCATGCGCGGCGCTTGGCATTTCAGGGTCTGGTTCCTATGACGCCCGCTGCTGACCTCTTGCGCGGCGCACGCCGCATCGCCGTATTTCGCGCCTTGCAACTGGGCGACATGCTGTGCGCCGTGCCTGCCCTGCACGCATTGCGGGCCGCTGCGCCACAGGCGCACATCACGCTCGTGGGGCTGCCATGGGCGCAGCAGTTCCAAGCGCGCTATGCCGATCTGCTCGACGACTTTGTCGCGTTCCCGGGCGGCGAGGGATTCCCGGAAGCCGACCCTGCCGATGCGGATGCTACGCATGCGTTCTATGCGGGGATGCGGTCCCGCTGCCTGGACGTTGCCATCCAGCTGCACGGGAGCGGGCCGCAATCGACGGAAGTGGTCCGTCAATTTGGTGCGCACCATGTGTTCGGATTTCAGCCCAACGGCGTCATCCCGCGGCAGGCCAATACAGCGCTGCTGCCGTGGCCGACGCAGTTGCCCGAGGCGCAACGGCTGCTGGCCCTGCTGGTCCACCTGGGGGCGCCGGCGGTGCGGGCCACGCCGGATTTTCCGCTCGCGCGTGACGACTATGCCGAAGCGCTTGCCCTGCTGCGTCACCACGCGCTGGACCGCGACCGCCTCGTCTGCCTGCACCCCGGTGCCCGCATGCCCACGCGGCGCTGGTGGCCGGAGCGCTTTGCGGCCGTGGCGGACACGCTCATCGTTAGCGGCTTTCACGTGGTGATCACGGGGGCACCGTCGGAGGCGGCCCTCGTTGACGAGGTCCGCAGCCACATGCGCCAGCGTGCGGCCTCGGTGGTGGGGCAAACCTCGCTCGGCGGGCTCGCGGCGTTGCTGCGGCTGGCGCGCCTTCTGATCTGCAACGACACCGGCGTGTCGCACGTGGCGGCGGCGGTGCGTGCGCCCAGCCTAGTCGTCGCCTGCGGCAGCGACGTGGAACGCTGGGCGCCGGCCGACCGCACGTTGCACCGCGTGCTGGCCGCGCACCCGCCATGCCGGCCCTGCATGCATTGGACGTGTCCCACGGCGCACGAGTGTGCGCGCGACGTGACGGTGCATGAAGTGCTCGACGCCGCGTATGCCGCGCTGTTCGACCCCGACGTGCAACTACGCGCATCGCATGCACCGCAAGCCGCCCACGCTCCCACCGCATCGCGCACGATCGAGAATTCGACCCCATGACCCACTCCCCGCGACAACGCCTGCGCATCCTGACGTGGCACGTGCACGGCAACTATCTGTACTACCTGTCGCAGGTGCCGCACGACTTCTATCTGGTGACGCGACCGCCCGATGCGTCGGGCCGGGTGCCGCCCGGTTATGCGGGCAAGGTCGGCGCGCTGCCCTGGGGCGACAACGTGCACGAAGTCCCGTTTGATGCAGTTGCGGGGCAGCATTTCGATGCCGTGCTGTATCAATCCCGCGCGCACTGGGAAGACGATCGCCTGTCGGTGCTCAGCGCAGCACAGCGGACGCTGCCGACGATCTATCTCGAACACGATCCGCCGCAGGAACACCCCACCAATACGCGCCACTGGGTGCAAGACCCGAACGTGCTGCTGGTGCATGTGACGCCATTCAACGCGTTGATGTGGGACAGCGGCATCACGCCCGCACGCGTGATCGAGCACGGTGTGCACTTACCCGCGCCGGCAACCTACGCCGGCGACCTGGAGCGCGGCATCGTGGTCGTGAATCATCTTCACAGACGCGGGCGCCGGCTGGGTGCGGACGTGTTCCACTCGCTGCGTCAGCGCGTGCCGCTCGACCTGGTCGGCATGGGCGCGGAAGAGGCTGGGGGCATCGGTGAGGTGGGCAATCTCGCGCTGCCCGCCTTTTGTGCGCGCTACCGATTCTTCTTCAACCCGATTCGCTACACCAGCCTGGGCCTGGCCGTGGTGGAAGCCATGACGATCGGCATGCCGATCGTCGGCTTGGCCACCACGGAGATGAGCACGGTCATCCGCAACGGCCACAACGGCTATGTCGATACCAACCTCGATGCGCTGGCCGGCGTCATGCAGACGCTGCTGCGCGACCCGACGCTGGCCCGCGACTGGGGCGACGCCGCACGCGAGACGGCGCGTACGCGTTTCGGCATCGACCGCTTCGTCGCCGACTGGCTGGATGCGTTTGCCGCCGTCATGGAAAACAGGAAGGAGGCGGCATGAGACACCACGGAGATGCACATCACCCCGGCCACCCGGAACCGCACCAACACTGGCGCGACCAGCGTCGCGTACTGGTCACGGGCGGTGCGGGCTTTCTTGGCTCGCATCTGTGCGACCGCCTGCTGCGCGACGGGCACGATGTGCTCTGCGTCGACAACTTCTACACCGGCACCAAGCGCAACATTGCGCATCTGCTGGGGCATCCGCGGTTCGAGGTGCTGCGCCACGACGTCACCTTCCCGCTGTATGTGGAGGTGGACGATATCTACAACCTGGCCTGCCCTGCCTCCCCCATCCACTACCAGCACGACCCCGTGCAGACCACCAAGACGAGCGTACACGGGGCGATCAACATGCTGGGGCTGGCCAAACGCGTGGGCGCGCGCATTCTGCAGGCGTCGACCAGCGAGGTCTATGGCGACCCGCAGGAACACCCGCAAACCGAGCGCTACTGGGGCAACGTGAACCCCATCGGCGTGCGCTCGTGCTACGACGAGGGCAAGCGTTGCGCCGAGACGCTGTTCATGGACTACCGCCGCCAGCATGGCCTGGACGTCAAGGTGGCGCGCATCTTCAACACCTATGGCCCGCGCATGCACCCGAACGACGGGCGCGTGGTCTCCAACTTCATCATGCAGGCACTCGCCGGCGAGCCGATCACGCTCTACGGCGACGGCAGGCAAACGCGCGCCTTCTGCTACGCGGATGATTTGATCGATGCGCTGGTCCGCCTCATGAACACACCGGCAGAATTTGCGGGGCCCGTTAACCTGGGCAACCCGGTCGAGATGAGCATGCTCGACATTGCACGGCAGATCGTCTCGTGCACGCGTTCCAATTCGGAACTGGTGTTCCACCCGTTGCCGCAGGATGACCCCACACAGCGCTGCCCCGATATCGCACTGGCGCGCGAGGTGCTCGGCTGGGAGCCACGGACCGCGTTGGAGGTGGGGCTGGCGCGCACGGTGGAGTATTTCCGGCAGCAGTTCTTCCTGGCCCCGATGCCCGCGCGGGCCTGACTCGGCCTTCGCGGGCGTTCTTCGCCAATCGGGCTAGCCGATCGACAGCGTGGGGATGGCGCGGCGCCGCTGCCGGTCTGCATCCATCTGCCGCCACAGCGCCACGGTGGTCGGCTGCACGGTATGCCGATGCAGCAGCGTGCCCGGCAGGCGTACCAGCGCGGCAGGCAAAGCTTCTGCAAGCACGCCCTGTTCGGCCATCGCCCGGATCGCGCGACCCGTCACCCGCCACGCGAGGTCGAGCGGCAACCGCAGCCAGGCGCTCAGCAACTCGTTGCGCGTCAGCAGGGCGCGCCGCTGCATCACATCGCGCACCGGCGAAGGGTTGTGGTGCGTGACCACCTCCCGGCAGTAGACGATGCGCCAGCCGGCGTCGACCAGATCGAGCGCGAGCACGCTCTCTTCACCCCCGATAAAGAGGTCCCGCCGATACCCACCGGCCTCGGTAAACGCGCGCGCGCGCACCACGCACGCCCCTGCCATGAAACCGAGCAACGCGGGGCCCGGCAACCCGTCGGCCGGCAGTGTGCTGGTAGCCATGGGTTCACACGCGGTGTCGTCGCGCCGCGTGGGGCCGACCACGACATGTGCAGCCACCACGCCCACGGCCGGATACCGCTGCAGTACGTCTACCGCCCGTGCCACCGAGCCCTGCAGCCACGCGGTGTCGTCATCGCAGAAGGCGACGTAAGGCGTATCGACGGTGGCCACGCCAAAGTTGCGGCCGGCTGCGCCGTAGTTGCGCGGCAACCGCACGAGCGTGACGTCTGGGAAGCGCGCGGCGACCTGGTCGGCAGTGCCGTCGGTAGAGCCGTTGTCGACTACCACGATGGGCCACGCTTCATCGAGCATGACAAGTTTGCCAAGCGTCTCCAGCACGGTGGCCGCCCGGTTATACGTCAGCACGACAATGGAGCACGGTGCCTGGGCCCTGAGGGCGTCATCCAGCGCTTGCATGATCGGTTTCTCCTTCCTTGGGTTCCAGCAGCCAGAAGCGCTCGGGCAGGTGCAGGTCGTCCACGCCGCCGGGGCCAAAGGCGCGCAACTGGCTCGCATAACACGCGACGGCGCGGCGCTTCTGTCGGCCGTCTAAGGCCGTGACGGGCGACACCGGCGTCGCAACAATGCCGCGGCCTGCCAGCGCAACGATGCGCTCCTGCACCGCACCGCGCCCGCGCCGGTACAGCGCGTCTTCGTAGCCGATCCAGAGGCGCTTCGGCAGCTTGCGCAACAGCATCAGGGCCGCGTCATGCACGAGCACGTGGTCACTGTGGAAGAGCCCCAGCGGCACGAACACCGCATCCGCCACCTGTCTTTCCACCAGCCTGTGCAGCGCGCGCTCCAGCTCCGCCGCACTGGGCGTTTGCCCGTACTGGCTGTCGCAGAAGGCGAGATGCTGAACCGTGGCGCTCACTTGCGCGTGCGCTTGAGCGTCTTCCAGCCGGCGCGCGGCCACCGCTTCGGTGGAATTGGCAAAGCCCGCGTCACGGTCCCATATCGTTGAGACGGGTGTCGTTGGCGCGCCGCCAAACACCGTGACCGTGCGGCTGCCGTGATGCGCAGCCAGCAAGCCGCCGCACGAAAAGATCGCATCGTCAAAGTGCGGCGAGATCACCAGCACCGGCCCGAGGCGGGCGACGCGATCGTGCAGTTCCCGGGTCATGCCCGAGAGGCGCTTGGCGTGCGAGCGCCGTCAGAGGCTTGCGGGTCGAGCTTGACTTTTATCCAGCCCGGCTCGCGCGAGTCGAAGGCGCGGTAGGCATCGAGCGCCGCCGCCATTGGCTCGCGCACCGACAGCACGGTCGCCGGATCGATGGCACCCGTGCGCACCAGATCCACCAGCTTGGGCAGATAGCGCCGGTGGTTGCAATTGCCCATGCGGACGGTGAGGTTCTTGTTCATCGCCATGCCGATGGGGAACGTCGTGTCGTTGGGCGGATACACACCGATGATCGACAGCGTGCCGGCCTTGGCCAGGCCTTCGACGGCCCAGCGCAGCGCTTGCGACGGCGCATCGCCGGCTTGCCACGGTGCGTTCTCGTTGGTATCGGAAACGGCACCCGTGCCGCGCGCTTGCGGCGCCGTGGCTTTGCGCTCGGCGGCAAACGCCTCGGCAGTCTTGTCGTCGGGGCGTGCGGGGCCGTGGTCGGCATGCTGGGCGTCCACGCCCACGGCATCGATCGCGCAATCCACACCAATGCCACCGGTGAGCCGGCGCAACGCCTGCACAGGGTCTTCTCGCTCGAAATCGATCACCTCGGCGCCTTGGGCACGCGCCATGTCCAGCCGGTCCGGCAGATGGTCCACCGCAAAGATGCGCCCCGCGCCCATCAGCTTGGCCGAGGCAATTACGAACTGCCCGACCGGCCCCGCGCCGAACACAGCAACGGTATGGCCCGGTTTGATGTTGGCGAGATCAGCGCCGAAGTAGCCGGTAGGAAAGATGTCCGACAGCAGAATGGCTTGATCGTCCGACACCTCATCGGGCAGCTTGACGAGGTTGACATGCGCAAACGGTACGCGCGCCTTTTCCGCCTGCAGGCCGTCAAACCCGCCGGCCTCTTCCGGGCCGCCGTAGAACGACGTACCGGCGAGGTGCCCATGCGGGTTCGCCACATCACATTGCGCCGTGTAACCGGCACGGCAATATGCGCACGCGCCGCACGCGATGGTGGACGGAATCACCACCCGATCGCCGATCGACAGATTGCGCACGTCGTCGCCCAGTGCTTCCACCACGCCCACCCCCTCGTGGCCGAGGATGCGCCCCTCCTTCACATCGGCCATGGTGCCGCGCACGAAGTGCAGATCCGTCCCGCAGATGGCGCTGGCCGTCAGGCGCACGATGGCGTCGGTCGGCTCGCGCAGTGTCGGCTCGGGCACGTCTTCCAGACGGATGTCGCCGATGCCGTGAAATACAACAGCTTTCATGTTTGACCCCTGGTTGGTGAACAGGACACCGCGCGCGCTGCGCGGTTTCGCCCAAGACACGCAACCCAGGTGCCTGCGCCGCGACCGACTCCCTTTTTTCAGGAACCTCCCGCAGCCAGCACGAAGAACAGCAACGTGGTGGCGCACATGCACAACGTCGCCACCCAGGCCGTACCGTGCAGCATGGGCGAGCTGCGAAACGGCCCCATCACTGCCTTGCGACGCGACATCAGCTGCAGCATGACCATGACGGGCGTGGCCGCTACGCCGTTGAGAACGGCCGCCCAGTACAGCAGCTTGAAGGGCTCGATCGGCAGGAACACCATCACCATGGCCGCCGCCATCACCAGTGTCAGGAAGAGATAGAACTTGGGCGCGTGGTGCACTTTCGCTTCCAGACTGCTGTGCCACTCAAAGGCCTCGGCAGCGGCATAGGCGGCCGACCCTGCCAGCACAGGCACGGCCAGCAGCCCCGTGCCGATTACGCCCACGGCAAACGACAACTGCGCGAAGCGGCCGGCCACCGGCTTGAGCGCTTCGGCGGCCTGTGCGCAGGTTTCGATGTGGGTGACGCCGTGGGTGTGAAGCGCGTAGGCAGCCGTCAGCATGATGCAGAAGGCGATCAGCGCCGACACTGCCATCCCGAACGTTGTGTCGATGCGAATGCGTGCCAGTTGCTCCTTTGCCTGCCAGGGTGCGTGCTTGAGCGGCGCTTCGTCTTCGGCAAGCCGTGTTTCTTCGACCTCGCCTGCGGCCTGCCAGACAAACAGATACGGGCTGATGGTGGTGCCGAACACGGCGACGAGCGTCATTGCGTAGTCTTTCGACCACTGCATCCGCGGCACTACGGTGTCGTGCAAGGCGTGCGCCCAGTCCACCTTCACGACAAACGCCGTGGCGACGTATGCCAGCAGCGACAACGCAATCCATTGAAGATAGCGCGCATAGCGGCGATACGGCATCCAGACTTGCAGTGCGAGCGTCACCACGGCGAAGAGGCATGCATACCAGGCGGTGGCTCCGCCCACGAGCAGCCGAACGCTGTCGCCCATGGCCACAATGTCCGCACCGACGTTGATGACGTTGGCCACCGTAACCAGCGCCACGAATGCATACGCCAGCCAAGGCGAGTGGTGTCGCCGGATATTTGCCACCACGCCCTGCCCGGACACCCGCCCAAGGCGCGCACTGACGAGCTGGATGGCAATCATCAGGGGCAGCGTGAGCAACAGCGTCCACAGCATGCCCGTGCCGACCTGCGCCCCGGCCTGCGCATAGGTGGCGATGCCGCTCGGATCGTCATCGGCAGTGCCGGTGATGAAGCCGGGCCCCAGCCGGCGGTACCACGGGATGTTGTCTGCGGCTGGCACGCGCAACTCAGCTGCGGTTGTCGACCGGGGGGGCGTCGGGCGTCTGCTCGCCGGGGTCGTGCAGCTTGTCGCGTGTGATGCCTGGCGGCACCTCGCCCTGGCGCATGCGGCGCAGCGTGTCGTGCCGGCTTTGCGGCTTGGGTGCCGTGCTGCCGGTGCGGCCCGCTTCCGCATTGGCCGGCCGGTCGCCTGGCTTGCGGTGCGACTCGGCCTGTTCCCAATCGGCCTGACGCTGTTCGGCTTCTCGGTCTTCCTTCTGTTGCTTGTCTCGCATGGTTCGCTCCGGTGTGGTGTGCAGGTTTGAGAACTCAGCGGCGCTTGCGGATCAGGCTGACCTGTCCGTTGCGCTCCAGAATGGCGGCCTCCACATCGTCCAGCGTGCGGCTGCCCAAAGTCTGGCGCACGCTCTCTTGCACATCACCCACGGTGATGAGTGCCGCATCCATCTCGCCCTGGTTGAACCGACCTTCGCGATACACCTCGCGTTCGCGGCCGGCAATGAGCCTATCGAGCTTGGGCAGCCGCACGCAGGCCCACCCCAGCATGCGGTGTACGGCCACCAGCGCGAGCGACGCCGACAGCGTGGCCAAAAACGGCGACGCGCCGACAATCGCGCGGCTCAACGTTGCCCCGAGCAATACGGCGACGACAAAGTCGAACGGTGCACGCTGCCCGAACGAGCGTCGGCCCGACAGGCGCACCAGCGCCAGCCCGATGGCGAACACCACCACCGCACGCATCGCGGTTTGCAGCGGGTTGAGATCCTTGCCTTCGCCAAAGAGGAACAGCAGCGTATCCATTGCGCCTCCCGTGGTGGATATGAAGTCTTTTCGACCACCAGAGCAAGCCGCGTGCCGCCCGGCATGCGCTCGAGAGTCGCCACTCAAGTCACGCGCGCGCCCAATGGCATGCCGCATGCTGCAAGCCGGTGTATCCACACCGTCATAGCGAGCCCGCCATGCCTGACCAGCCCCAACAGCAACCGCCCCAACACCAGGACCGCCAGCCCGGCACCGAAGCCAACATGACGCCACGCCCGCAATCCGAGATGGCCAATTACGTGGGCAGCGGCAAGCTCACCGACAAAGTGGCCATCGTCACCGGGGGCGACAGCGGCATCGGCCGTGCGGTGGCCATCGGCTTCGCCAAGGAAGGCGCCGACGTGCTGATTGCCTATCTGGACGAACACGACGATGCCAACCAGACCTGCCGCCTCGTGCGCGCGACGGGCCGCCGCTGCGAAGCGATTGCCGGCGACCTGGGCGACGAGGCGCACGCCCGCGCGGTCATCACGCAGGCCGTCGCGACCTTCGGCAAGATCGACGTCGTGGTGAGCAATGCGGCGGAGCAGCACCCGCAGCAAAGCCTGGCCGACATTGATGCGGCACAGTTGGAACGTACATTCCGCACGAACGTTTTTGCGATGTTCTATTTGATCCGTGCCGCGCTGCCGCACCTGCATGAAGGCGCACGCATCATCACGACCACGTCGGTCACCGCGTTTCGCGGCAGCGGCCATCTGGTGGACTACGCCGCCACCAAGGGCGCAATCGTGGCGTTCACGCGTTCACTGGCGCAGCAGCTGGCGGACAAGAACATCCTGGTGAACGCGGTAGCACCGGGGCCGATCTGGACACCGTTGATCCCGTCCACGTTCGATGCGGAGCACGTCGCAAAATTCGGCAGCAAGGAGCCACTGGGCCGCGCGGGCCAACCCGATGAAGTGGCGCCTTGCTACATCTTTCTTGCATCTGCCGATGCAAGTTACATGACGGGGCAGACGCTGCATCCGAATGGGGGGGAGATCGTCAATGGGTGACAGTGCGCTTGCCCTCTGCATCATCAAAACGCCGTCCGCATCCCCACCATCGCGCCGAGCTGGTTCACGCCCCTGGCCGGCGTGGTCCCACCGCCGCCACCGCTGACGGAATACTGCGCGTTGGCGCTGTTCCACAGATAGCCCGTCTGCGCATATAGCGCCGTGCGCTTCGAGAGCGCATAGACGCCGCGCAGCACGGCCATCGTCGCGCTGCGGCTCTGGTCGGCGTTGACCAGACGGATCAGGCCGGCATCCAACGTAAGCGCACCCGTGAGCGGATAGCTCCCGTTGACGAAGTACAGGTTGGAACGGACGTCGCCCGCGACGGCTTGCACGTGGCGACCGATCCAGCCGACGCCCAGCTTGGCGTTGCCGAGCTTCACATAGCCGTTGGCGACGATGCGGCGGTCTTTATCGCCCGCATCCGTGAGCGCGATGGGCGCACTGCCGTTGAAGAACGACGCGGTGGCGCCCGTGCCGCCACGTTGCTCTTCGTAGGCGCCGGCTACGCCAAAGGTGGCCGCGTCGTACTTCAGCATGCCCGACACCGCGCGGCACGACGAAGCATTGCCGGCCACTTCGCCCGCACAGGTTCCGGAGGCCGGCACACCGCCCGCCGCGTCACGCCCGAACGAATACGTCGCTCCCACCGTCAGGCCACTGAAGGTGCCTTTGTAGGCGATGGTGTTGTCGGCCCGTGCGTTGGGAATGTACGCGTCCAGTGAACCGATGGCGTATTGGCTGGGGCCCAGAATGTCGGCGTCGGCCAGCGACAGAAACACCATGCTGTACTGCCGGCCCAGCGTGACGGTGCCGTAATCGCTCGCCAGCCCGACCCACGCCTGCCGGCCGAACAGGCGGCCGCCCTGGCCGGAAGTGCCGGTGTCGGTGTTGAAGCCGCTTTCCAGCGTGAACACGGCCTTCATGCCGTTGCCCAGGTCTTCAGCGCCGCGCAGCCCCCAGCGCGAGGGCAGCGTGCCCGTGACCGACGGAATGCGCGTGAGGCCGTTGCCATTGGTATTGGCATGGCTCACGTATTCGATGCCGGTATCGATCAGGCCGTAGAGCGTGACGCTCTGCGCATTGGCCGCGCCGCTGGCGAGCGCGCACGTGGCAGCGGCCAGCACGAGACAGTGCGTGCGCAAGGTGGTGGTTTGCATGTGGGGCCCCTCCTAGGGTCGAGCCGGTCCCGCCCCCCAATCTCTGGCGGGCCAGCAGTTTGGAATATGTGGATGTGGAAGGCGCCATCCGGCCGGACGGCGCGAAAAACAGAACCGCCGTGTCAGTCCTGCACGCGCGGCCGCTTGAGCAGCAGCAGCGCAGCCAGCGCCGCGATGATGGTGACCGGGATGCTGGCGCCGATGATGGTGGTGGCGTGCTGCCCCATCGCCAGCAGTTGACCGGCCAGCAGCGGCCCGGCGATCGAGCCCAACCGGCCCACCGCCACCGCAGCGCCCACGCCGGTGCCGCGCACGACGGTCGGGTAGTACGCTGCCGCCAGGGCATACAGCACCGACTGCGCCCCGATCACAAACAGCCCGGCCATGAAGGCCCCCGCCGACATCGATGCCATGCCGCCCGCAGCGGCCAGCAGCGACAGCGCCGCGATGATGCCGGCATACATGCCCGACACCACCCAACGCGGGCGCGCCGCGTCCATCAGCATGCCAATGCCCAGCGCACCGGCACCGCCGCCGATGTTGAACAGGATCTGCACCATGCCCACCTGCGGCCGGGTCAGCCCCTGCGCGGCCATCAGCGAGGGCAGCCAGTTGAGCAGGAAATACAGCACGATCAGCGTGAAGAAATAGCTGACCCACAAGAACAGCGTGGCCGCCGTGCGACGCTCGCCAAACAGTGCCCATGACACCGGCGGCGGCTGGATGGCGCCGCGCTGCTGACCGTCGAAACTGCGGTCAAACCGGCGCGACTCCTGCAGCGTCAGCAGCAGCGGCACCACCACCAGCGGGCCGAAGCCGCCCACGTAGAAGATGTGGCGCCAGCCGGAATCGCCGGCGCTCAACATGCCGACCACCGCGGCGATGGCACCTCCAAACGGGATGCCGCAATACATGACGCTCACGGCGGTGTTGCGCAGGCGTGCGGGTACCGCTTCGGCACACAGCGCGATCAGGTTGGGCATGGCGGCCCCCAGGCCGATGCCGGTGGCCACGCGGATCGCCAACAGGCTGTTGAAATCCCACACGTGCGCGGTGGCGATCGAAAAGATGCCGAACAGCGCCGTCGCCAGGATCAGCACGCGCTTGCGCCCGATGCGATCGGCCAGCCGGCCGCCCAGCATGGCGCCCGGCAACAGGCCGAACGTGCCGGCGCTGAAGGCCAGGCCCATCTGCCCGACCGACAGGCCGAACTCGCGCGCCATGCGCGGCGCAGCCACACCGATGGATTGCAGATCGAGCCCCTCAAGCAGCGCAACGATGAAGCACAGCCCGAGCGTCATGGCGACGCCGGGGCCAACGCGCTCCCGCGTCAATGTCGTGGTGGTGGTTTGCATGTCGTCTCCTTCCGGATGTTGGGCGGCCGTCATTGGCAAGTGAAGCTCGACGCGTCGTTGACGTTGCCGGTGCCGGTATAGCGTGCGTTCTTCGGGTAGGCACACAGCGGGCGCGTGCGGTCGTGGCCGGCTGCATTCCAGTCGCTGGGCACTTCGGCGTTGGGCGCAGCGTTGGAGGGCCCGCGCGCGGTGGCGACCACACTGTCGGGCGCCACGCCGTGTTCTACCCACGCCACCAGCGGCGTGAGCATGTCGAACTGATCGGCGGTCGGGCCGCCCGAGCAATGGTTCATGCCGGGCACTGGATAGAAGCGCGCGAAGTTGCTGGCATCGCCGCCGTTGGCTGCAGCCAGGCGCTGGTACCAGTCGGTCGTGTCGTCGGACGAGAACACCGGGTCGCTCGTGCCGTGGTAGACCATCAGCTTGGCGCCGCGTCCCTTGAGCGCGCCGAGGTTGGTCTCATCCGGCGGCGTCATGAACGACCAGGCGGATTCGGTATACGTGGCGTCTGTGGCGAAGATCTTCGGTGCGTCGGTGTCCATGTTGAACGCCAGGCCATACGCGGTGAGTGACGTGATGGCCGACGCCGGCTGCGGCGTGGTCGTGAACACGAACGCCAGCGCTGCGGGGTCGAGCTGGATCGAGTTGCCCTGCTTCCAGGCCGCCCAGTTGCTGCCGCTGATGCCGGCGTCAAACGAAAACCCCGAGTACAACGCCTGCCCTGCGCTGTTGCGGGCGCCGGCAAACAGGTTGGCCATCACGGTTTTCTGCGCGGCGGTCAGGCAGGTGCCGTCGCGTGCGCCGGTGCAGGTCGGCACATCGTTGGCGAGGCTGAAGGCGGTCTGGCACGCCTTGAGGTTGTTGATCATGCCGTCGGTCGTGCCATCCAACGCATCGCACTTGGCGAGCACGCGGCTGGCGACCATGGCGCGCTCCGTGGCGCTCAGAGACGTGGTGATGTCCGGAAAGCCGGCGCTGGTGTTGGCCGTGGCCACCGTCGCCAATTGCTGCGCGCTGTACACCTCGTTGATGGCCGCCTTGGGCAGATGAAAGCCCGGGTCGCCGGCCACGATGCCGTCATACGCATTGGCCGAGCGTGCGGCGGCCACCATCGCATGGCGCCCGCCGTTGGAACACCCGCCAAAGTAGCTGCGGTCCGGCGTCTTGCCGTACACCTGCGCAATCATCGACTTGGCCATCGGCGTGAGCGCGGCAACGGCGTTGTAGCCGTAGTCGAGGCGCGCCTGCGGGTCGCGACCGAACAGCGGCACCTGGCTGCCGTTGTGCCCCGCATCCGAACTGATGACGGCAAACCCCGCGCCCAGCGCGCTGCTCACCGGCCCGCCACCCAACGCGCCCAACGCGGTGGCCACGGAGCCATCCAGCCCGCCGTTGGCCTGGTAATAGAAGCGCCCATTCCAGGCCTTGGGCAGGCGCATCTCGAAACCGATGGCGTAGGTCTTGCCATCCACGGGGCTCACGCGCGTGTTCATGGTGCCGGTGACCAGGCAGTGCTCGGGCACGGCGTTGCCGCCCACGCTCAAGGTGCCGGCGGCCACGGTCGAGATGGCGGTAATGCTGGTATTGGCAAAACTCAGCTTGCCGGCAAAGCTCTCGCACGCAGTGGCAAGGTTCAAACCGGTGGCGGGCGAAAGCTGTGGCAGCTGCGATGGTTGCGACGTTGATGCGTCGCCTGTGCTGTCGTCGTTGCAGCCGGCGCAGTTCAGCGCGAGGGCGAGCGCGGCCAGCGCCATGCCCCGTGACATGACGGTCTTCATGAGTCTCCTCCTGAGTGGATGAACCGGTCTTTGCCGGTTGGTCGGATTGCTGCGTTGGAATCAGCCCGCGCGAATCACCGCGGGATCGCCATCGCGATACAGCGTGTCGACGTGCTCGGCACGGTGGGCCAGAACGGCGCGCTGGTTCAGCGTGCCCTTGTCGGTGATCTCGCCGCGGTCCAGCGACGGCGGTGCGTCGAGCAAGAGCAGCCGTGCCACGCGCGTGGCGCTGCCGGTGGCCGTGGCGTTCAGTTCGTGCAGCAGGGCAGCAAATGCGGCGCGCACGGCGGGGGCCGCCAACACTTGGGCCACACTCGCGCTGGTCGGCAGGCCCGACAGGCTGCGGCATCGCTCCATTTGTGGAAACACCAGCAAGCCGATGTCGTCACGGTTCATGCCGGCAATCACCACGTCCTGCACATACGGCGCGCCTGCGGCAATCACACGTGCGCGCAACGGGCCCACGCTGACGAACGTGCCGGAGCTGAGCTTGAAGTCCTCTGCAATGCGGCCATCGAAGACGAGGCCTTTTTCCGGGTGCTCTGGATCGTAGAAACGCAGCGCGTCACCGCTGCAGTAATAGCCGTCTTCGTCGAAGACCGGCGCGGCAGGCTCTTCGCCCAGGCGCCAGTAGCCACGCATGACGTGCGGCCCGCGAAAGCGCGCCTCCAGCTTGTCGCCCACGGGCACGAGCTTGAGTTCGCACCCCGGCGCCGGCGTGCCGACATAGCCCGAGCGCATGATCGGCGCGGTGGTAAACAAGCAGCACGGCGACGTCTCCGTCATGCCCAGGCCGGCCATGATGCGGATGCGCTCGCCGCAGTGCTGGCCGGTCACGCGCTCCAGCCGGTCCCAGGCCTCTTGCGACAGCCCGGCCCCACCAAAGAAGTACAGCTTCACGCGCGAGAAGAAGGTCTCCCGCAGGGCCGGGTCCCGTTCCAGCGCCAGCGCGAGTTCTTCCCACCCCTTGGGCACGTTGAAATACGCGGTGGGCGCGATCTCGTGCAGGTTGCGCAGGGTCTCGTCGAATTTGCCCGGCACGGGCCGGCCGTCATCGATGTACAGCGTGCCGCCGTTGTAGAGCACGATGCCCACGTTGTGGCTGCCGCCGAAGGTGTGGTTCCAGGGCAGCCAGTCCACCAGCACCGGCGGCTCCTTGGCGAATTCGGGAATGGTCTGGCGCAGCATCTGCTGGTTGCTGCACAGCATGCGGTGCGTGGTCGGCACGGCCTTGGGAGCGCGTGTCGAGCCGGAGGTGAACAGCACCTTGACCAACGTATCGGGGCCGGTGGCGGCCTGTGCGGCGTCCGCCGTCGTCACGGGCGTCTGCAGCAGCGTGTCGAAGGCTGTAGCGATACGCCCCGGCAGTACGCCGTCGCGCGTGATGACCTCCACGCCGTCGGGCACCACCGCGTCGATGGCGTTGGCGAAGGCCGCGCCATCTGCGGCATAGACAAGCCCGGGCGTCAGTACGTCGAACACGTGGCGAAGCTTGCCGAAATCCGTCGACACCAACGCATACGGCGGCGACACAGGCGCGTATGGCACACCCGCCCACATGGCGCCCAGCGCCAGTTGCAGGTGTTCAAGATCGTTGCCGGACAGGATCGCCAGCGGGCGCTCGGTGGAGACACCGCGATCCAGCAGCGCCTGACCGATGGCGCGTGCGCGCTCCAGCATCTCGCGATAGGTCAGCTTGACCCATGCGCCGTCCGGCCCGCGACGTGCAGCCAGCACGCGATCCGGGTGGCGCTGCGCGCCCGCGACCAGGCAGTCCGTCATGCGCGCCGGATGTTCGGCCAGCGCTTCGGTATTGCACACGTGCCAGACACCGCGGTCGCGCGCATCCATCTCGCAACGCGCAGGCGCGTCGCTCACGGCGACCTGCCTGTAGGGTTGATCGGGCACACCTGCCGGGGGCGGCGTGCGATGCCCGGATTGAAGCTGCGGGCCTTGCGCCTGCAATTCGACGTGATTCACGTCTTGTCTCCTGAATGCGCCGCCCGTTTTATGGTTGTGGTGGGCGGCTGCCGAACTTCAGATCGGTTAAATGGGATAGTGGCGCGGCGTATTCTGCAAGGTGATCCAGCGCAGTTCGGTAAATTCCGCAATCGATGCCTTGCCGCCAAACCGGCCGTAGCCGCTGCTCTTCACGCCGCCAAACGGCATCTGCGCCTCGTCGTGCACGGTGGGGCCGTTGATGTGGCAGATGCCCGATTCGATACGCTGGGCGACCCGCATGGCGCGCGACACATCGCGGCTGAACACGGCGGCCGACAAGCCGTATTCGCTGTCGTTGGCCAGGCGGATCGCCTCTTCATCGCCATCAACGCGCGCCACCGTCACCACGGGGCCGAACGATTCCTCGTTGTACAACCGCATGGCGGGCGTTACGCCGTCCACGATGGCGGGCTGCACGATGGCGCCATCCATGTGCAAGCCGACGGGCAGCGCGGCGCCGTGCGTGCGGGCGTCTGCTACCAGCGCCTGCACGCGCTTGGCTGCATCCACGCTCACCATCGCGCCCAGTTGCGCAGTCCCGTCCGCGGGATCGCCCGCGCGAAGCGTGCGGGCCTTGGCGGCCAGCTTGTCGACGAGGGCATCGGCAATCTTGCGATCGACAATGACGCGTTCGGTCGACATGCAGATCTGGCCCTGATTGAAGAACCCGCCAAACGCAATCGCATCCACTGCTGCATCCAGATCCGCATCGTCCAGCACGAGCACCGGCGCCTTGCCGCCCAGCTCCAGGAGCGCGGGCTTCAGGTGCCGCGCCGCGTGCTGGGCAATGATGCGCCCCACGTGCGTCGAGCCCGTGAAGTTCACGCGGCGCACGGCCGGATGCGCGATCAGGCGTTCCACCACCTGGGCGGCGTCGGCCGGCGCGTTGGTCACCACGTTGACCACACCATCGCCCAGGCCGGCCTCCTGCAGCACGGTGCCGATCAGCCGGTGCACGCCCGGACACATCTCTGACGCCTTGAGCACGACCGTGTTGCCGCATGCCAGTGGCATCGCTAGCGCACGCGTGCCCAGGATCACCGGCGCGTTCCACGGTGCAATGCCCAGCACCACACCGCACGGCTGGCGCACAGCCATCGCAAAGTTGCCCGGCACGTCGGAGGGAATGACGCTGCCGTCGATCTGCGTGGTCATGGAGGCGGCTTCGCGCAACATGTTGGCCGCCAGCATGACGTTGAAGCCGATCCAGGTGGCGCTGGCGCCGGTTTCCGCCGCGCCGGCGCGGATGAACGCCTCGGTGTGCTGGTCCATCAAGTCGGCCGCCTTGAGCAGGCGCTTGCGGCGTTCACCCGGCGGTAGCGCTGCCCACGCGGGGAACGCATCGGCGGCGGCCTGCACGGCGGCGTCTGCATCTTCCAACGTGGCCGCCGCCGCGCGCGATGCGACCGCGTCGTTGACGGGGTTGCGGCGCTCGAAGGTGGCACCGTTGGCAGCTGGCCGGCTTTGACCGCCGATCAGCAGGGTCACAAGCTGAGTCACCTCAGGCATGGGTTCGTCTCCGGGGGCGTTGGCGTGAGCGGGCCAGAACCGGCGCGCTTGTAGGCTTGCAGGCCCGGCTTGATCGACTTGTCGTCGAGGAACTGCTTCAAGCCCTGCTCGCGGCCCCCCTCCGGGTCACGCAGCGTGGCCTGGTCGAGCTTGGCGTACAGGTAGTCCTCGTTCTGCTCCCACGTCAGCTCGCGGCTGCGCTTGAAACCGTGCTTGGCGGCGCGCAGCACCACGGGGTTCTTTTCCAGCAGCTTCTCGGCCAGTGCCACGGTGCGTGCGCGCAGGTGGGCGCGCGGCACGCTCTCGTTGACCAGGCCCATGGCGGCGGCCTGCTGGCCGGTGAAGGTCTCGCCGGTCATGATGTAGTAGAGCGCCTGCCGGTGGCCGACGGTATCTGCCATCGCCTTGCTGACGAGGTTGCCCGGCGGGATGCCCCAGTTGATTTCCGACAGGCCGAACGTGGCTTCGTCAGCGGCAATTGCCAGATCGCACGCCACCAGTGGCGAGAACCCGCCGCCGAAGCACCAGCCGTTGACCATCGCGATGGTTGGCTTGGCATACATGCGCAAGAGCTTCCATTGCCACTGGCAGGCGTCACGACGGATCTTCTCTTGCAGGATTTCCGGGCCGGCGTCGACTTCGCGGAAGTACTCCTTCAAATCCATGCCTGCCGTCCACGCATCACCCGCGCCGGTCAGCACCAGCACCTTGGCATCGGCATCCAGCTCCAACGCTTCGAGCACCTGGATCATTTCCGAGTTGAGCGTCGGGCTCATGGCGTTGCGCTTCTCCGGGCGGTTGAACGTCACCCATGCAATGCCCTGGTCCACCTTTACATCCACGGTTTGCCAGCGCCCTTGGTAATCAGCCATTTCCATCTCCTTGATCTGTCGGCTTGCTTGAAACGTCCGCCATCTCGTGTGTGGCGTGTCTCAGCTTGAGACCCATTTAATATCAGGTAGCCTGATATAACAAGGAGATTATCATTGCCGTAAACCCTGATCCGAACGACACGTAGCAGAATGTGCGCATCGCATAGGTGCACACCCACTCACATCCATGGCGGCCACACGAACCAAACGCAACACACCTCAGCCCGCGCAAGACGGTGCCCCGGCAACGTCTGCACGACTGCCCTACCTGATCGGCCGCACCGATCGCATCGTCAAGCGCCGCTTGGGCGAAGCGCTGGCGCCGCATGGGCTGACGGTGCCGCAATTCACCGCGCTGTCGGTGCTGCACGCGCGCGGCAGCCTGTCGAACGCACAACTGGCGGAGCGCTCGTTCATGTCGCCGCAGTCGGCCAATGAAGTGGTGAAGGCGATGGAAGCGCGCGGCTGGGTGACCCGCACGCCCGATCCGACGCACGGCCGCATCGTCATGCTGGGCCTGACCGACGAAGCGCTCGCACTGTTGGCGCTGTGCGACGAGGCTGTCAGCCGTCTGGAGCAGGAAATGTTGCAGGGAATCGATGTCGCGCACGCGGCTTTGCTGCACGATCTGCTGCTGCAATGTGGGCGCAATCTGCGTTGAGCGGGGCCCTTCAGTTGCCACGGCAGTTGCCGTTATGCAATGTAATAAAGTCAGATCAAAGGGACATATTGATCGACGGCCTCCGGCGCTAGAATGATTGGTCCCTGCCTGCCGGGCCAGATCGAACAACCGTCGCCCTCCATCAACGCACCGCGGTTCTGAAACGCCTCCATGTGGATTGTCCAACTCGCGCTGCGAAGGCCGCTGACGTTCATCGTCCTCGCCCTGCTGATCCTGCTGGCGACGCCGTTTACGCTCATGCGTACGCCGACGGACATCTTTCCGGAAATCGACATCCCGGTCGCCAGCATCATCTGGAACTACAACGGCCTGCCCGCCAAGGAGATGGCCGACCGCATCGTGTCGGTCACGGAGCGCAGCCTGACGACCACCGTCAACGACATCGAGCACATCGAGTCGCAATCGTTGGGCGGCGTGTCGATCATCAAGGTCTTCTTCCAGCCCAACGCCAACATCCAGACGGCACTCGCGCAGATCGTGGCGAGCACGCAGGCGCAGGTGCGGCAGTTGCCGCCGGGCACCACGCCGCCGCTGGTCATCAAGTATTCGGCGTCCAGCATTCCGATCCTGCAGCTGGGCCTGTCGAGCAACACGCTGTCGGAGCAGGAACTCAACGATGCGGCGGTGAACTTCCTGCGCCCGCGCCTGATCACGGTGCCCGGCATCGCCGTGCCTTTCCCCTATGGCGGCAAGAGCCGGCAGATCACGGTTGATCTCGACACGCAAAAGCTGCTGGCCCAGGGCCTGACGCCCGTGGACATCGTCAACGCGGTGGGCGCGCAGAACCTGATCCTGCCGGCTGGCACGCAAAAAATCGACGCCACTGAATACGGCGTCACACTCAACGGCACGCCGGGCAGCATCGCTGCGCTCAACGCGATTCCGGTCAAGACCAGCAACGGCGCCACGCTCTATCTGGGCGACGTGGCCAATGTGCGCGACGGCTTCTCGCCGCAGACGAACGTGGTGCGCCAGGACGGGCAGCGCGGCGTGCTGCTCTCCATCCTGAAGAACGGCGGCGCGTCGACGCTCGATATCGTCAGCAACATCTACAAGCTCCTGCCGACCGCCGCTGCCGCGTTGCCGCAAGACCTCAAGATCACGCCGCTGTTCGACCAGTCGCTGTTCGTGAAGGCGGCCATTGAGGGCGTGATCCGCGAGGCGCTGATCGCCGCATGCCTGACGGCCGCGATGATCCTTCTGTTCCTGGGCAACTGGCGCAGCACGGCCATCATTGCGGTGTCGATCCCGCTGTCGATCCTGTCGTCGATCATCGTGCTGCACCTGATTGGCGAGACTATCAACCTGATGACACTGGGCGGCCTGGCGCTGGCGGTCGGGATTCTCGTGGACGACGCCACCGTCACCATCGAAAACATCGAGCGCCACCTGCACGAGGGCAAGGAACCTATCACCGCGATCCTGGATGGCGCAGCGGAGATCGCCGTGCCGGCCTTCGTGTCGACCCTCTGTATCTGCATCGTCTTCGTGCCGATGTTCTTCCTCACGGGCGTGGCGCGCTACCTGTTCGTGCCGATGGCCGAAGCGGTGATCTTCGCCATGCTGGCGTCGTACGTGCTGTCGCGCACGCTGGTGCCGACGCTGGTGATGATGCTGATGACCGGGCACACGCAAGACGCGCGGAAGGCCGACGCAAAACCGAGCACGTTCGGCCGCATCTACCGGGCGTTCAACACGCAGTTCGAACACATGCGCGGCAACTACGCCGCCATCCTCGGCGGGCTGCTGGAATACCGCCGCGTGTTCGCACTGTCGTTCCTGGGCTTTTGCGTGGCGTCGTGCGCCCTGTACCTCGTGCTTGGGCGCGACTTCTTTCCCGATGTGGATGCCGGCCAGATCCGCCTGCACATGCGCGCGCCGTCGGGCCTGCGGATTGAAGAAACCGCACGGCTGGCCGACGAAGTGGAAACGGCCATCCGCGAGATCATTCCCAAGCAGGAGCTGTCGACCATCCTCGACAACCTGGGCGTGCCGAACTCGGGGATCAACCTGTCGTACAGCAACGCGGGCACGATCGGCACGCTGGATGGGGAAATCCTGATCGCCCTGCACGAGGGCGAGCGCAAACCGAGCGCGGAATACATCCGCCGCCTGCGCGAAGAACTGCCCAAACGCTTTCCGGGTGTGGAATTCGCCTTCCAGCCTGCAGACATCGTCAGCCAGATCCTGAACTTCGGCCTGCCGTCGGCCATCGACGTGCAGTTCTCCGGCGCAGATGTGGCCACCAACCAGCAGCTTGCGGGCATTCTGGCCAACCGCATCCGGCAAATTCCGGGCGCGGTCGATACGCACGTGCACCAGCGTTTCGATCAGCCCACGCTGGCGCTGAACATGGACCGCACGCGCATCCAGCAGGTCGGCCTGGAAGGCCGCGACGTGGCGCAGAACCTGCTCGTGTCGCTCAGCTCCAGCTTCCAGACCTCGCCCACGTTCTGGCTCAACCCCATCAACGGTGTGGTGTACCAGGTGGCCGTCACCAGCCCGCAGTACCGCGTCGATTCACTCGATGCTCTGCTGCGCACGCCGGTGGCCGGCGCGCGCGGGGGCGCCGCACAGGCAGGCGGCCCGCAGTTGCTGGGCAACCTCGTGCAGGTCAGCCCTTCGGTGCAGCCGCAAGTGGTGTCGCACTACGACATCACGCCCGTGGTGGACGTGTATGCCGCCGTGCAGGGCCGCGACCTGGGCGCCGTCGCCAAGGAAGTGCAGAAGGCCGTAGACGACATCCGCCCCAGGCTGCCACGCGGCGCGCAGGTCACGGTGCGCGGTCAGGTCAACACGATGGAATCGTCGTTTCTCGGCCTGGGCGTCGGGCTGGTCATGGCGATCGTGCTGGTGTACCTGCTGATCGTCGTGAACTTCCAGTCGTGGATCGACCCGCTCATCATCGTCACGGCCCTGCCGGCAGCGCTGGCTGGTATTGCGTGGATGCTGTTCGTGACCGGCACGACGCTGTCCGTGCCGTCGCTCACCGGGGCGATCATGACGATGGGCGTGGCAACGGCCAACTCGATTCTGTTGATCTCGTTCGCGCGGGAGCGCCTCGCCGAGGGCATTGCGCCGGTGCAGGCCGCGCTGGAAGCCGGCGCTACGCGCCTGCGCCCGGTGTTGATGACGGCGCTGGCGATGATCATCGGCATGGTGCCGATGGCGCTGGGCCTCGGCGAGGGTGCAGAACAGAACGCGCCGCTTGGGCGCGCGGTGATCGGCGGTCTGCTGTTCGCGACCGTCTCGACCCTTTTCTTTGTTCCGGTGGTGTTTGCCAGCGTGCACAACAGATTGCAGCGGCGCGCCGCCCGGCGTAGTCAAGATTTGCGGGGAAGCGAAGGACATGTCTGAGCAAACATCCGGAGCCCATTCTGGGGCGCATCCTGGCCCGCATTCGGGGCACCCAGCGGGGGGACCGCCGCACCACGTCGTCACCGTCGACCCGATCGAACAGGTAGACCGCGCCCCGGCCATGCGTCGCGCACGCTGGGTCGTGATCGTCGTGGTGGTTCTGCTGGCGCTGGGCGCTGCCCGCACGCTGGTCAGCCGCTACTACAACGCGCATGCGCTGGAGCGTCAGGTGAATGCGCAGACCAGCCGCTACGTCAACACCACGGCGCCCAAACCGGCCAACGCCAACCGCGAACTGACGCTGCCGGGCACGCTGCAGGGCTACGTTGAATCGCCCATCTATGCCCGCACCAGCGGCTACGTGCTGCGCTGGTTCAAGGACATCGGTGCCCACGTGGACAAGGGCGAAGTGCTGGCGCTGCTCGACACGCCCGAAGTCGACCAGGAACTGAACCAGGCGCAAGCCACACGCAACCAGGCCGCCGCGCGCAAGGCGCTGGCACAAACGTCGCTCGCACGCTGGCAGAACCTGCGCCAGAAAGACGCCGTCTCGCAGCAGGAACTGGACGAGCGCACCAGCGCCGCCAACCAGGCTCAGGCCGATCTGGCCGCCGCCGAAGCCAACGTGCGCCGCCTGCAGGAGCTGCAAGGCTTCCGCCGCGTGGTGGCCCCGTTTGCCGGTGTGGTGACCAAGCGCAATGTCGATGTGGGCACGCTGGTCAATGCCGGCAACGCGGGCGCCAACCGCGAGTTGTTCACGCTGGCGCAGACCGATCCGCTGCGCATCTATCTGTATGTGCCACAGGCGTATTCGCAGCAGGTGAAGGTCGGGCAGGACGTGGCTGTCACGCTGTCCGAGCTGCCCGGCCAGACCTTCCACGGCACCATCGCGCGCGCCTCGGGCGCGATCGACGCCACCACGCGCACCATGCAGGTGGAGGTGCAGTTGCCCAACAAGGACGGGCGCCTGCTGCCCGGGGCGTACGTGCAAGTCGCCATCAAGGGCAAATCGTCCGGCGACGATGCCGGCGCCAACGCGCGCGGTACTTTCCTCGTGCCGACGAACACGCTGCTCTTCCGCAAGGAAGGCCCGCGCATCGCCATCGCAGAAAACGGCCGCGTGGACCTGCGCCCCGTCACCATCGGACGCGACTACGGCCGCACGGTGGAAGTCGTCTCCGGTCTGAAGGCGACAGACGCGCTGATCCTCAACCCGGCCGATTCCATCGAGCAAGGCGAAGCGGTGACCATCGTCGCGCCCGCGCCGGCTTCGGCACCGGCGGCATCGGCACCGCGCGCATCATGATGGACCACCCGCGACTGCGTATCACCGCGCTGGCCGCCTCGCTGATCGTCTCGCTGGCCGGCTGCTCGCTCGCGCCGACCTACGAGCGCCCCGCCATGGACGTGCCCGCGCAGTGGCAGACCGAGGCTCCGTGGCGCGCTGCGCAACCGGCCGACGCCGCACCCAAGGGCCCGTGGTGGCAGCGCTTCAACGATCCTCAGCTCGACAGGCTGATCACGCAGGCGCTTCAGGAAAACCAATCGCTCAAGGTCGCGCTGTCGAACCTGGAACAGGCACAGGCACAGACGCGCGTGGCGCGTGCCAGCCTGCTGCCGACCATCACCGCCACCAACAACGACACGCGCACGCGCACCTCTTCGGAACGGCCGCTCTCGTCGTACACCAGCCCGACCATGTCCACCGTGCAGAGCGATTTCGTTCTGCGCGCCGACGTCAGTTACGAAGCCGACCTATTCGGCCGCGTACGCAACACCGTCGCCAACGCCGCAGCGAGCGAAGCGCAGGCCGGCGCCAATGTGGAGAATTTCCGCCTGCTGCTCGCCGCGCAGGTGGCCACCACCTGGTACAACCTGCGCGAGACCGACGCGGAAATCGCCGTGGTGCAGGAAGGTCTGGCGCTGCAGCGCAAGGCGCTGGATTTCGTCACCTCGCGGCATCAGGACGGCGTGGCATCGGGGCTCGATCTGGCGCAGCAACAGGCGCTGGTGGACAGCACCGCCACGCAGGCCGAACTGCTGACCAAGCAACGCGCGCAGTACGAACACGCGCTCGCCACGCTGGTCGGCACACCGGCGCCCGCGTTCCATATCGACCCGATTCCGCTTCAGGGCACCGCGCCGCAGATTCCGGTGGCGCTGCCTTCCGACGTGATCGAGCGCCGGCCCGATGTAGCGGCCGCTGAACGGGGCGCTGCTGCCGCCAACGCGCAAGTGGGTGTGGCGCGCGCCGCGTTCTTCCCGAGCGTGATGCTCAACGGCGGCGCCGGTTGGGAAAGCCGCGATCTGGCGCTGCTGTTTTCTGCGCCGACGCTGCTGTGGTCGTTCGGCACGCAGATCGCGCAGACGGTGTTTGACGCCGGCCGCACGCGGGCGCGCGTGGACATTGCCAACGCGGCTTACCAGGGCGCGATCGCGAACTACCGCCAGACGGTGCTGGGCGCGCTGCAGGAAGTGGAGGACGGTCTTGCGGGGCTGCAATCGCTCGAGCGTGCCGCAAGCCAGGCGCGCCATGCCGTGGAAAGCGCCCGCAAAGTCTATGACATTGCCGGCGCGCGCTATGAGGGCGGCTTGGCAACGTCCTTGGACGTGATCACCGCGCAGCAGTCGCTGTTGAACAGCCAGCGCGCGGCGGTGCAGATTCTTGGCCAGCAGATGACGACGAGCGTGTTCCTCGTCAAGGCGGTGGGCGGCGACTGGAGCCACGCTATCGCCGCGCCAATACCGACAGCCCAGCGGTAAGCCTCAGGCAATGGCGCGCAGGAACCGCGCGCCCACAAACAGCCCCGCCAGCCAGCTCAAGGTGAGCGCCACAGCAACGCACGCTTCAAGCAGCGCGGTCGCATCGCCGGGCAGGCTCAGCGCAAGCGCAATCACCGCGGCCATCAGCGCGCCCGCTGCAACCAGACTGACCACCAGCGCACCCACACCCGATGCGAGTGTGCGCACGAGCGGCGGATGCACATGCGCCGGCGGACACAGCACCGCCATGCGCGCCCGCACATAGGCGGTGGTGCGTGTGCCGTCGGTGGCGTCGGCGTGATGACGCATCACGTGCATCCAGGTTTGCGTGTCGAGCACGCCGGAACTCAGCTCCTGCGTCACGCGGCGCAGCGCGGCGCGTTCGCGCGCGTGGTCAGTGGCGTCGGACGGCGTTTCGTTCGCGTTCAGCCGGTCGAACACGGCCGGTGCAGCGGCCGGATCGCTCGCCCGCACCTCGTGCCGATATGTCACCCGCACGCGGCGCGAGCGGGCGAGATACGCGAGCGTCCCGATCGGCACCAGCACCTCCGCTGCCAGCAACAGCGCGAGCGGCAATCCCGCCGACGCCGCACCCGACGCCTGCACGGCCCACGCCCTGATCCCGCCGCTCATGCCCAGCGTGGCGAAAAGTTGCAGCAGGCAATATCCCAGCCAGACCCACGGAAACCAACGTACGCGCAAAAACGCCACAACCACCAGCCCCAACGGTAACGCCAGACCTGCAAGCGCCGGCAGCGATCGTGCCGCGCCGCCGCCCGTCTCGCCCGACATCAGCACCATGGCCATCGCCAGCACCACCACGAGCACCGGCAGCGTGTTCAGCCATAGCAGTGTCACCAGCCAGCCGCGAACGCCATAAAGCCGGTGCGCCCGCGCACGCGCCGCCGATATCGCAATCCACCTTCCTTGCATGAAACTCCTTGTCCGGGTCCGCCATGCGGCGCGCTGTAGCGCGGCATGGATTACTGAATTTCGGCGATTGTGTCATCGGGGCAACGCAGGTGGCCCCCTCTGGAGTGGGGACCGCCGCACATTGTTGCTAATGTCTGGGCAGACCCAATGCCGACAAGGGTTTGCGAGCAATTAGTTGTTCTTAATTCAGATGTTGAAATCTCTGAGTGTTGTATCGGCGCCTTAATGTGGGCGCGTCCGCTGGCAAGGGTCAGCATGTCCGCTGCGCATACGAGCCCGAACCATTTGCATGTGATGCGTGCCACAAGGCTCCTTACACTCGCTGCAAACTCACAGGAAGCCGATATGCGCCCACACCGTCTGCCGCAGTGCCTGCTGTCCGCCCTCACCCTGAGCCTGGTGCTTGTGGGTCCAGCCCGAGCCGCGCCGACGCCTGAACCGGTCGACATCCTGATCCGCAACGGCACCGTGGTCGACGGCCGCGGCGGCGCGCCATTCGTGGCCGACGTGGGTATCCGCCATGACCGCATCGTGCTGGTGCAGCCCTCCGCCGGGGGCGTGCAGGCGAAAACGGTGCTCGACGCGCACGGGCTGGTGGTGGCGCCGGGCTTTATCGATCCGCATACGCACGCCTATCACAACCTCATCGCCAAAGATCGGCATCAGAACCTGCCCTACCTGCTGCAGGGGGTGACGACGGTGGTGATCGGCAACGACGGCATCGTGCTCGAAGGCGACGGGCCGGATCTCGACCGCATCGGGCCGACGCTCAAGGCGCTGGAAGCCAATCGCATCGGCACCAACGTGGCCATGCTGGTGGGCCACAACGCCGTGCGCCACCGCGTGATGGGCGACGTGGCCCGTGTACCCACAGCTGAAGAACTCAAAGCCATGCAGGGCGTGATGGAAGACGGCATGCGCGACGGCGCCTTCGGCATGTCGACGGGCCTCGTGTACACACCCGGCGTGTTCGCCAAGACCGACGAGGTGGTGGCGCTGGCCAAGACCGTGGCCGTGCGTGGCGGCATCTACGACACGCACCTGCGCGACGAGGGCAACTTTCGCACCGGCCTCGTCAACGCCGTGAAGGAGGCGCTGGACATCGGCCAGCAGTCGGGCATCCCGATCCACATCTCGCACATCAAGGCGCTGGGTGTGGATTCGTGGGGCAAGAGCGCCGAGATCATCAGCCTGATACGGCAGGCGCAGGGCAACGGCATGAACGTATCGGCAAGCCAGTATCCGTACACGGCGTCGAGCACGCACATCATTCCGGCGCTGGTGCCGGGCTGGGCACGCGACGGCGGCAACGACGCGCTGCTCAAGCGGCTGGAAGACCCCGCCACGCGGGCGCGCATTGCCACCGACATGGAAAAGGCCATGCAACAGCGCAACGGGCCGGCGGCGCAGGTGCTGATCTCCGCCAACCCCGAATACAACGGGCAGTCGCTCGAGGCGCTGGGCAAGAAGCTCGGCGTGAGCCCCGTCGATGCGGCCATCAGCGTGATCCAGCACGGCGGCACGAACATCGTGTCGTTCAACATGAGCGATGCCGACCTGGAAGCGTTCATGCAGCAGGACTTTGTCGTGGGCGGCTCCGACGGTATTGCCGGACACCCGCGCGAAGCCGGCACGTTCGCGCGCCGCATTGGCGAATACGTCACGCGCAAGCATGTGATGACGCTGCCGTTTGCCGTCCGCCAGGCCAGCGCCCGCACGGCCGAAATCTTCGGCATCAAAGATCGCGGTACCGTGCAGACGGGTAAGTTTGCCGACCTGGTCGTCTTCGACCCCGCCACGTACGCCGACCGTGCGAGCTATGAACAACCGGCGTTGCCGCCTGTGGGCGTGCGCTGGGTGCTCGTCAACGGCGCGGTGGCCGTGGCAGATGGCAAGGCGGTGCCGGAGGTGCTGGCAGGGCGGGCGCTGCGCAAGTAAAACGCGGGAGCGCTACCATCGACGCTCCTTTCGCTTTTTTGAATCCACATCCAAATCGACATGACCGACATCCAACGCCTCCACACCAACGCCCGCATGAGCCAGATCGTGATCGCCAACGGCATCGTGCATCTGGCGGGGCAAGTGCCCGACGTCGACTTCCAGTCGGTCACCGAGCAGACCAACAACATTCTCGCGCGCATCGACGCCCTCTTGGCTGAAGCGGGTGTCGACAAGACGCGACTGATCTCCGCCAACATCTGGCTGACCGACGCCAAGCACTTCGCCGAGCTGAATGCGGCGTGGGAAGCCTGGGTACCGGCCGGCCACGCACCCACGCGTGCTTGCGTGCAGTCGGGCCTGATGCGCCCGGGCATTGACGTGGAGATCGCCGTCACGGCGCTGGCCAAGGGTTAAGGAGCCAGCCGCCATGCGCTTCGACACCCTTGTGCTGGGCGCCGGCATTGTCGGCGTATCGGTGGCGGTGCATCTGCAGAAACGCGGGCGTGCCGTCGCGCTGGTGGACCGCCGGGCGCCGGGCTTTGAGACGTCATTCGGCAATGCCGGGCTGATCCAGCGCGAGGGTGTGTATCCATATGCGTTCCCGCGCGATCTGTCGACGCTGTTGCGTTATGCGGGCAACACGTCGGCGGACGTGCATTACCACCCCGGCGATCTGCCCCGGCTGCTGCCGTTCTTGTGGCAGTACTGGCGCAACTCTCACCCCACCCGGCACGCGGCGATTGCGCGTGCGTATGCGCCGCTCATCGCCCACAGCGTGAGCGAGCATCGTGCACTGGCCGAAGCCGCCGGTGCCCTGCATCTGATCCGGCCCAGCGGCTGGATCAAGGTTTTCCGCAACGCTGCCACGCAGGACAAGGAAACCCGCAACGTCGAACGCTGGCAACGCGAGTACGGCGTCGCATTTGAAGCGCTCGACCCTGCGCACCTGCGCACGGCCGAGCCGCATCTGGACACATCCCTGCTGGGCGGCCTGCGCTACACAGAAGCCGACTCCGTGAGCGATCCCCACGCGCTGGTCACCGCCTATGCGAAGTACTTCGAGCAACTCGGCGGCCGTCTGTTTGAAGCCGACGCCAACACGCTCACGCCCAGCGCACCGTGGCTGCTGCAGACCAAGGACGGTGAGCTGCGCGCGGACAACGTCGTCATCGCCATGGGCCCCTGGGCGGACGTCATCACCTCGCGCCTGGGCTACAGCCTGCCGCTGGCCGTCAAGCGCGGGTACCACATGCACTACGCGCCGGCGCAAGGTGCGCAGTTGAACCATCCCGTGCTCGACGCGGACGGCGGTTATGTGCTGGCACCGATGGCGCGCGGCATCCGGCTGACGACGGGCGCGGAACTCGCACACCGCGATGCACCGAAGACGCCCGTGCAGCTCAACGCCGTCGAGCCCGTCGCCCGCAAGCTCTTTCCGCTGGCCGAACGTGTGGACGCGGAACCCTGGATGGGCTCCCGCCCCTGCACGCCCGACATGCTGCCGATCATCGGGCCGGCACCGCACCACGCAAACATGTGGTTCGCGTTCGGCCATGCACACCACGGCCTGACGCTGGGGCCGATTACCGGGCGATTGATTGCGGAAATGATCACGGGCGACGACACAGGAGAAGCACCCATCGTGGACGTTCGCCCGTTCCGGGCGCAACGCTTCTGGGAATCGGCGCGCTAGTTCGGTCGGCCAGGGCGCAGGAGGCAGTGGATCGGCACGTCATCGTCCTGCGGGAGGACGAACCCACTAGAACTCCATATCCAACTCGTCGATATCAGCCTTTTCAGCCTTTGCCCCGGCAATCCATTCGGCCACGTGCGGGTGCTCGAGCACGCGCATGCAGTACTCGGCGATCTCCGGATCGAGCTTGACGTCGTAGGTCAGGAATCGCATGACGACTGGCGCATACATCGCGTCTGCCATGCTGATCTCGCCAAACAGCCAGGGGCCGCCGTACTGTGCGAGGCATTCGCGCCAGATGAGCGTGATCCGCTCGATGTCGTGCTGCGCGCGGGACCAGATGCGGAAATTGGGGAAATATGCACGCAAGTTCATCGGGAGCGCCGAACGCAGTGCACTGAAGCCCGAATGCATCTCGCCGCAGATCGCACGGCAATGCGCGCGGGCATGCCGGTCGGAGGGCAGGAGCTTGGCCTCGGGGCAGAGTTCGTTGAGGTATTCGGCAATCGCCAGCACGTCCCACACCTTGCGGCCTTCGTGCGTGAGGCAGGGCACGAGAATCGACGGCGACAGCAACAGCAATTCCGCGCGCGACGAGGCGTCGATCGGCACGCTCACCGTCTCGAAAGGCAGGCCGCTGAGCTTGGCGAGCAACCAGCCGCGCATCGACCACGACGAGTAATTGCGGCTGTTGATGGTGAGCGTGGTCAGGTTGGCGGATTTCATATCGCTCCCCGTTGTCCGATTGTCCCGTTGTCCAATCAGGTGCATGACCGGCGCCAGGCACCTCGCCGGTGCGCTGTCTGCACCCGGGCGCTGCAAGAGCACACCCCACACCGCACCCGGCGTGGATGCCGCGCAAAGCGTGTGCCAGTCGGCATCAACGCGCATGCCGGTTCACGCCCGCGGGTATCTGAGTTGGCACACGTATTGCCTGCTTCGCTTGACCCGCCTTGATGTGACCTGCGACGCAATCGCCATGAACCTGCTCGCGTATCCCCTCTACCAGTGGCTGTCCGAATGCCTGCGGCCCGCGCGTGCATGGGCCTCGTTCTCGCGGCTGGCGATGGCGCAGTGGCCACCATCGACCGAGCACCCGACGGGCCGCGCGATCGATGCCTGGCTCGAACTCTTGGAATGCAGCGCGATCACGCATCGACGCCCATCTTTCGGCATCGACAGCGTTGAGGTCGACGGCCGCGTGGTGCCGGTGGTGGAAGACACCGCGATGCAAACGCCGTTCGGCACGCTCGTGCACTTCCGCAAGACCACGCCCACGCCGCAGCCGCGCGTGCTGGTCGCCGCGCCCTTGTCCGGGCACTTCGCCACGCTGCTGCGCGGCACGCTGCGCACGATGCTGGCCGATCACGATGTGTACGTGACGGACTGGCACAACGCGCGCGACATTCCGGTGTCAGCCGGACGCTTCGGCTTTGATGAATACGTCGGCCATCTGATCGACTTCATCCGCCACATCGGCCCGGACGCGCATATGCTGGCCATCTGCCAGCCGACCGTGGCCGCGCTCTCGGCGGTCTCGCTCATGGCCGCCGACAACGACCCCGCGCAGCCGGCCAGCCTCACGCTCATGGCCGGCCCCATCGATTGCCGCGTGGGCCCGACCGCCGTCAACGCGTTGGCCAACAGCAAGCCAATCGAATGGTTCGAGAAGAACCTGATCGGCGTCGTGCCTCCCGGCTTTGCGGGCGAGCAGCGCCGCGTGTATCCCGGCTTTGTGCAGTTGAGCGCATTCATGTCGATGAATTCAGAGCGCCACGTGCAGTCTTTTGAAGAGATGTACTACCAGCGCGCCAAGGGCGATCCTGCCAAGGCAGATACGATCCGCGCCTTCTACGACGAATACCTCGCTACGTGCGACCTCACCGCAGAGTTCTATCTGGAAACGGTCGAGAAGGTGTTCCAGCAATACGCACTGCCGCGCGGCGAGTTGATGGTCGGCGGTCGGCTCGTCGAACCGGCAGCGATTCATCGCACCGCGCTGCTGACGGTCGAGGGTGAGAAGGACGACATCTGTGCGGTCGGGCAGACCGTCGCCGCGCAGGACCTGTGTTCGGGGCTGCCGCCCTACCTGAAGACACATCATGTGCAGGCCGGCGCGGGGCATTACGGCGTATTCAACGGCAGCAAATGGGAAAAGCAGATCTATCCGATCGTGCGCGCCACCATCCACGACAACGAGCCCTTCGACGCCAGCATCGCCGGCAGTGACGAAGACAACGCGCACCGCGTCACGCTGCGGGCGCTGCTCGATGCGCGAACGTCGAGCCAGGCCGGCACCCGCCGACGCCCGCGCAAGATGGCACTCACGCACTGATTGGGTGGCGGCACGTCGCCTCTGACAGAGCCAGCGGCAGTTTCGGTGTCAGCAAGGCGTAATTCAGCAGGTCGAGTATCGAAGCCCGGGAGGTCATTCTCCATCGATGTCGATCGATTCACGGAGGGTTGCGATGAACACTCACACCACGGCGTTCCAACGCGCTTCGAGCCTATTGCATCCGGCTGGCAACCCGATCCGCCTCAATATGGGCGACTTCGTTGCGGTGGATCGCCGCCAGGACGCCAAGTACGAAGCGACCTATCGCCCGCAAGCGCTGTACAGCCGCGCCGACGAAGGCTTTGCCGCCAACAACGAAGCCTTCCTGCTGCATGAGGTCGCCACCAACCGGCCCATCTATCTGGAAGACACCGGCCCGACCGATTTCCATCTGCATCTGCCGCCGGGCGCCTTTCAGTTTGTGCTCGTCACGTCAGGCGTGTTCACGTTCGACTACGATGGCCGACTGCATTACGTCGGCCCCGGTTCGGTGATCCTGCAGAGCGCGATCGTGCATCGGCAGCTCTTCTACACGTGGTCTGGCCTGCCCACTGAGGACAACTTGCGCACGCCGCAAACCGTGGTGCCCGACGCACTTTCCATGGGATGTTCGGGCAAGTTTCTCGAAGCATTCATTACCGATCCGACCACGTTTCCAAACCCGACGATCGTGCCATCGGCGCAGATTAACGAGGCCGAGACGCCGCGCATCGCCTGGAGCCATCCGGCGCATGACCGGCCGGCCGGAGCAGACTTCTGGGTGCAAGACCCACTGGAATTGCATGCCCTTTACAAGCCGCTGGCCGGCGACTCCATCCAATCGTCCGGACCGGTTTACGTGCGCGACACCGGCATCGAAGCACCAAGCGGCCAGCTTGTGACAGGCCACATCCTCGCCACCGACCCGCGCGGCCAGTCGAGCCTGCCCAAGAGCCAGGCAGGCGTGGTCGACCCGGCGTCCTTCGCGAAAGGCGAGGTGGTCATTTACCGCGTCATTCGCGGCACGGCCGAGTTCAAAACCGGCGCAGGCAAGCGGCTTGAACTCGCCGCCGGCGACGTGGTGACAGCCGGCCAGCATTCGGTCACGCTCGTCGGCATGGGCGAAGACACGCAGATTCTCCGGCTCGGCCTGCTGAGCAACATCGAACAGCTGCGAAGCTGGGCGCGCGCGCAACGCGACGAGATCGACGGCCTGGCGGGTCGCATCATCACCAAGACAGAGTCGCGCCCACAACGGACCGAAGGTAAGCCGGTCGGTTATCTCTACGAAACCGTCGCGGCATCCAACGGGAACACCGGCCGCGTGAGCGTGGCGAACGGAAAGCGGGTGTAGTCGGAACTGGTCACGCCGCCGCCATCGCACTCCACCACAGCCTTGGCAATCGGGACGAACACGGGCCGGCAATACATGCGCGACTTCAACAGCACGAAGCGCGCGGCATGCGGGTCCACGCCGATGTGCGTGAAGATGCCGAGGTCCCAGTGCTCCTGCGGCGTCTCCGTGACAACGATCTGCGCCGCGCCGATGTCGAGCAGCGCCGTGCGGCCCATGCGGATGCGCTGGCCCGTATAGGTCGGCCCCGTGATGGTGTATTCGCCGTCGCTGATGGCGACAACCTTGCCCGTCAGCGCGCGCGGCACGGGGTAGATGCTGAGCTGCACAAGCGGCACCTTGTCGCCTACCGGCAGCGTGACCGTGGCACCCTCGCCCGCCTCGATCATCGCCGCGACGGCTTCCGGATCGCACACCGGCCCGACTGCGATGCCGCTCAAGCCTTGCCGCAACGCTTCGTGCAGGACGTGCATGTCGTCGCACGTGCCGCCGGACATGCAGTTGTCGCCGTGGTCGAGCAGCAGCACGGGGCCGCTGCCCGGGGCATCGGCCAACTTGGCCGCGCGCGCAATCGATTCGGTCAGCGGTTCAGAGCGGTAGACGAACCCTTCGCGATCAGCCCAGATGGCATCGGCAATGCGTTGCGCCGCAGCGTCGGCGGCATGTTTGTCGCCGTTGCCGACCACCACGATAGAAAGGCACGGCGCGGCAATGTCCGCCAGCCCGAATCCGGCAAGGATCGACACGGCCAGCATGCCGTCATTCTCGGCCTGTTTGGCGAGCGCCACGGCGCGGTGCATCGCGCCTTCGTCGGTGCGGCTGCGCAGGGTATGCGTAACCATGGGCAGGCGCCGCCATGCGAGCACGGGATTCGCGCGGCCGGCCAGCTTGTCGAACAGCAAGCCGCCGGCGTGCTCGCCGGTTTCGTACATGTCGACGTGCGGATACGTCTTGAAACTGACTGCGATGTCGGCCAAGTCAATGAACTTTTGCGTGAGATTGCCGTGCAGATCCAGCGCGACGGCAATCGGCACATCGGGCACCACCGCGCGCAGACGTTCGAGCAGATCGCCCTCGCCGTCGTCGCTGTTCTCCGCGACCATCGCGCCGTGCAGGTCGAGCAACAGCGCATCGCACCCAGGCGCCGCCGCGACGATGGCGTCGCACAACGTTATGTACGCCTCGGCAGCGACGCGTCCGCTGGGGTTCGCTCCGGCCACGACGGGCACGACGATTTCGGCGCCCGCCGCCTCCGCCAGATCAATGAACGCGCCGGCCGCCGTGCGCGTGCCCTTGGCGGCGCGGTACGCGTCGGCGCCGTAGTGCGGATGGAACGATGCCAGCGGTGTCGGCACCGGCGAGAACGTATTCGTCTCGTGATTGAAGCGGGCGATCAGGATGCGCATGAGCGGTCGGGTGATGGTGTCAAACGCGGCCAGCGGCCTGCAGCATCGCGTGCAGCAGCACGTTGGCCCCGGCTTCAAGATGTTCGGGGCGGGCGTCTTCGATCTCGTTGTGGCTGATGCCGTCCTTGCATGGCACGAAGATCATCGCGGTCGGGGCCACGCGCGCCAGATAGACCGCGTCATGGCCTGCGCCGCTGATCACGTCCATCTCCGACAACCCCAACTGCCGCGCGCCGCTGCGCACCGCGTTCACCAGCGTGGCGTCAAACGGCTGCGGCGGGAAGTACACGACCTGGCGCAATGCGATGTCGATGCCGCTGCGTGTGCGCAACTCCGCCACCGCCTCATGCAGTGCCGCATCCATGTCGGACAACACCGCGTCGTCGGCCGCGCGGAAGTCGATCGTCATCGATACCTGCCCCGGAATCACGTTGCGCGAATCCGGATGCACGCTCAGGCAGCCCACCGTGGCGCGCGCATGCGGCGGGCGCTCGAGCGCGATGCGGTTGGCAATGCAGACGAGTTCTGCGGCGGGCAACAACGCATCGCGGCGCAGCTCCATCGGCGTGGGGCCGGCGTGCGCTTCCATGCCGGTCAAGACCACGTCGTACCAGCGCTGGCCGAGCGCGCCCGTCACCACGCCGATGGTCGTGCCGTGCGCCTCCAGCACCGGCCCTTGTTCGATATGTGCTTCGAAGTAGGCACCGACGGCTCGGCCGCCAACAGGCTCACTCCCCGCATAGCCGATACTGCGCAGCGCCTCGCCCACGGCCACGCCGTCGCGGTCCTGTGCGGCCAGCACGGCATCCACCGCAAACTCGCCGATGAACGCGCCGGAGCCCATCATTACCGGCACGAAGCGCGAACCTTCTTCGTTGGTCCACACGGCCACTTCGATAGGCGCTTTCGTTTGGATGCCCGCATCGTTGAGCGCGCGCACCACCTCGATGCCGGCGAACACGCCGTAGTTGCCGTCGAACTTGCCGCCGGTCGGCTGCGTGTCGATGTGGCTGCCGGTCATGACGGGCGGCAGCGCGTTGTTGCGTCCAGGCCGGCGCGCGAACAGGTTGCCGATGGCGTCCACACGCACGGCGCAGCCTGCGGCTTCGGCCTGTGCAACGAAGAAATCGCGGCCTTGCCGGTCGAGATCGGTCAACGCGAGGCGGCGCACGCCGCCCTTGGGCGTGGCGCCGATGCGCGCCTGCTGCATGAGCGTGTCCCACAGGCGTGCGCCGTTGATGCGCAGGGTGGTGTCGAGTTGGGTGGTCGTCATGATGTGTACGTTTAAGCGGCCAAGCCGACGCCGAGGTAGCGGTCCTTGATGGCGTCGTCGGCGCGGAAGGCTTCGTTGGTGCCGGTGTAGACCACGCGGCCTTGTTCGATGATCACGTGGCGATCGGCGAGCTGCGTGCAGACTTCGAGGTTCTGTTCGACCAGCAGGATGGATACGCCCGCCTGCTTGATGACCTTCAGCTGCGCGACGATCTCTTCCACGATGACGGGGGCCAGACCTTCGACCGGCTCGTCGAGCATCAGCAGGCGCGGGTGGTTCATGAGCGCGCGGCCGATGGCGAGCATCTGCTGCTCGCCGCCGGAGAGGTTGGCGCCGCCGTTGCGCCGCCGCTCATGCAGGCGCGGGAAGATGCGATAGATGTCGGCCAGCTGCCACGGAGAATCCCGCCGCGCGCCGAGCTTCAGGTTCTCTTCCACCGTCAGCAGTTTGAAGATGCCGCGATGCTCCGGCACGAGACACAGGCCCTGCGCGGCAATGCGGTGCGGCGGCTGCCCGGCAATGTCGCGGCCGCGAAAACGCACTTGCCCGCCGCGCGGCGTGACGACGCCGGCAATCGTCTTCAGGGTGGTCGATTTTCCGGCGCCATTGCGGCCGAGCAGCGTCACCAGTTCGCCCTCGCCCACCGATAGCGCCACGCCCTGCAGCACGTGGCTCTTGCCGTAATAGCCGTGGAGGTCTGCAACGTCGAGAATCGCCGTTGAGGTCATTTCTTGCCTCCCGTGATCATGTTGCCGAGATACGCGGCGCGCACGCGCGGGTCGGCCCGCACGGCGTCGGGCGTGCCCTCCATGAGCACCTTGCCCTGCTGCATGACGGTGATCGTGTCGGAGATGTCCATCACGATGTCCATGTTGTGTTCGATCAGCACGACGGTGTGGTCCTGCGCCAGGCCGCGAATGAGCGCCTTCATGGCGGGCAGGTCGTCCACGCCCATACCGGAGGTCGGCTCGTCGAGAAAGATCGCGCGCGGGTTGGCGGCCAGCGCCATGCCGACTTCCAACCGCCGCTGCTGGCCATGCGAAAGGGCGGCGGCCGGCGTGTCGGCCAGGCGCGGCAACTCCAGCCGATCGAGCACGCGGTCGACCGTATCGGTGCAAGCCAGATCGCCCTGCGGCAGGCGCCAGCCGTGCATGGCGCGACGCGGCGTGGTGCCGAGTGCGGCCAGGCGCAGGTTCTCGCGCACGGACAGGCTCGGGAACAGGCTCGTCACCTGGAACGAACGTGCGATGCCGCGCTGCACGCGCTGGTAGTCGGCTTCACGCGTCACGTCGTGGCCATCGAAGACGATGGTGCCGCTGGTGGTCATGCGTGTGCCCGTGAGCATGTGGAACAGCGTGGTCTTGCCTGCGCCGTTCGGCCCGATGACGGAGTGGACCGTTCCGGGCATCACACGCAGATCGACGCCGCCCAGTGCGGTGAACTTGCCGTACTGCTTGACGATGCCGGTGGCCTGCAGGATGGGCGTGGTGGTCATGCGCGCTCCTCCTGCACCGCCGGTGCGTGACGCGGTGCGCGCACGCGCTGCCACAGCTTCTGCCCAAGCCCGAACAGCCCGCGCTGCATGAACAGGCTCACCGCAATCAAGAGGAAGCCCAGCAGCATCAGCCAGCGCGGCCACAGGCTCGAGAGCCAGTCCGACAGCAACACATAGAACGCTGCGCCCAACACCGAGGCAAACACGTTGCCCGTGCCGCCGATAACAGTCATCACCAGAATCATCTCGCTGACGTGGTAGTCGATATTGGCCAGCGGCGCGATGCCCGTGAGCATGGCGTGCAAGGCGCCCGCCAGTCCCGTGACCGCACCGGAGATGACGAACGCGAGCAGCTTGAAGGCGCGCACGTTGTAGCCGACGGCGAGCGCGCGCTCTTCGTTGTCGCGAATCGCCAACAGCGTGCGGCCAAACACCGATTCCGTCACACGCTGCACGAGGAAGAACACGACGAGGAACAGCGCCGCGACAAACGCGTAGAACGCCCACGGCGACGCCGCAAACGCCGGACGCGGAATGTCCAGCAGGCCGTTGTCTCCGCCTGTGAGCGACGGCGTGGTGTAGGCCAGGAAATAGAACATCTGCGAGAAGGCCAGCGTCAGCATGACGAAGTACGTGCCGCGCTGGCGGATGGCAAACCAGCCGACCACCGCCGCCACGACCGCGCCCACCACCACGGCCAGGACAAGCGCCACCGGCATCGGCAGCGCCAGTTGTGTGAGGCCGATGCCCGCGGCATAGCTGCCCAGCCCGAAGAAGATCCCTTGCCCGAACGACAGCAGCCCCGTGTAGCCGAGCAGCACGTTGCAGGCCATCACGGCCATCGCGTAGACGAGCACTTCGGTGGCCAATGTGCCGGACGTCAGCACCAGCGGCAGCAGCAACGTCACGCCCAGCGCCAGCCACCAGAAGCGATGACGCGAAATTCCATGGAATGCGGCTTGCATCATCCCCTCCCCAGCAGGCCGTGCGGGCGCAGCAGCAGCACGGCCGCCATCGCCACGTAGATCATCAGCCGTGCGCCCTCGGGCCACAGCGTGCTCATCAGGCTCTGCACGATGCCGACCAGCAGGCCGCCGACCAGCGCCCCCGCAAAACTGCCCATGCCGCCCACCACCACAACCACGAAGGCGACGCCGAGGGCCTCCACGCCCATGAAGGGTTCCGCGCCGCGAATGGGTGCAGCCAGCACCCCGGCCACCGCTGCCGTCGCCGCGCCCAGTGCAAACATCAAGCTGAACAGGCGGAACACGTTGATGCCGAGCAGCGAGACCATCTCGGTCGATTCACTGCCCGCGCGCACCGCGCTGCCCAGGCGCGTGCCCTCGAGCAGCCACCACAGCGCGAGCGCCAGCACGGCGGAAAAACCGATGACGAAGAGGCGGTATTTCGGGTAGACGAAATCGCCCCACATCACCACGCCCTGCAAGGCATCGGGCGCCGGTACGTCCACGCCCAGCGGCCCCCACGCCACGATGATGAGTTCCTGCACGACCAGGGCCAGACCCACGGTGACGAGGATGTGGAATTCGTGCGCCTGCGCGTAGACGTGGCGCAGCAGCACTTTCTCCGTCACCCAGGCGAGCGCGCCGATGACGATGGGCGCAAGCACGAGCGCCAGCCAGAAATCCATGCCCATCTGCAGGGCCTGGAAGCAGAGATACGCGCCCAGCGCGTAAAACGCGCCGTGGGCGAAATTGACGAAGCGCAACAGCCCGAAGATGATTGACAGCCCCACCGCCAGCAGGAAGTAGAGCATGCCGATCCCCACGCCGTTGACGACCTGGAGCAGGTAGACATTCATTGCGTTGACCGAAATGGCACTCAGGAAGACAGGCGCCCGTGCTTCAACAGCTGAAGCCAGCCGGGCGTGCCGCAAATCAGACCCTCAGGCCAGCTTGCACTGCGTCTGTTCGACCGGCAGGAAGGCCTTGCCGACGGCGACCACTTCGGCAAAGTCGTCCTTGTCCTTCATGCGGTTCTTGGGCTTGCCCTTGAGCAGGTAGTAGTTCTTGAGCACCTGGTGGTCGGCCGCGCGAATTTCTTCGGGGCCGGTCAGGCCGTCGTACTTCATGCCCTGCAGCGCGGCGATCACGGCCTTTGGATCGGCGCTGCCGGCCTTGGCCATTGCGTCGAGCAGGATCTTCGTGCAGGTGTACGAGCCTGCCAGGCTGTAGTTCGGGTTGGTCTTGAACGTGGCCTGCGTGCGCTTGACCAGATCGCGGTTGGCAGGCGTATCCACGTCGTGCCAGTACTGCGCGCCGAAGTACACGCCGTCGCACAGGTCGGCGCCGAGCGATTCGAACTGCTCCAGGCCAGACGCCCACGCCACCAGGATCGTCGTGTTCTTCTTCATGCCGAAGCTCACCGCTTGGCGCAGCGTGTCGGACGATTGCGAACCGAAGTTCAGGATCAGCAGCACGTCGGGCTTGGCGGCCATCGCATTGGTCAGGTAGCCGCTGAATTCCTTCTCGGTGAGCGCGTGATAGCTGTTGCCCACATGCTCGATGCCCTTTTCCTTGAAGATGTTCTTGGCCGCCGAGAGCAACCCGTCGCCAAACACGTATTGCGGCGTGATGGTGTACCAGCGCTTGGCCTTGGGCATCGATTCGATCAGCGGGCGCACGGTGCGCTCGATGGCGCCGAATGTGGGCACCGACCAGCGGAAGGTCGCGCGGTTGCAGTCCTTGCCGGTAATTTCATCGGCGCCCGCGGTCGTGATGAACACCCCGCCGAACTTCTCCGCCTCCTTGCCCATCGCGAGCGACTCGGACGACAGGATGCCGCCCGCGAAGTAGCGCGCGTTCTTCTGCTGCGCGAGTTCCTGGACCTTGCGCACGGCCGTGGCCGGCTTGCCTTCGGTGTCGAGCACGCTATACGCCAGCGGGCGGCCCAGCACCTTGCCGTATTGCTCCACGGCCAGCTTCATGCCCAGGTCGGCGAATTTGCCGTTGGCGGCAAACGGGCCGGACATCGGCACCGGACAGCCCAGTTCAATGGCATCGGCAGCCCACGCAGAACGGGCCTGCAGCAGCGACGCGGGCACGGCGGACAGCGCCGCCAGTTTGAGCAAATCTCGACGATTCAAAGCGCACTCCTCAAGTTCGTGTGAATACAGAACAGCGCTCGGAGCCACCACGGGCGGCAGCTTCCTCCTGGCCTTGACCGGCGAGGTTTTCGCCGACCATCACGCCGAGCAAGAACCAGACCAGTTTTTTATATTTGTTATGATAAATAGGCGGAATCATCATAGAAGCCGCATCGGCGATGCGTCAACGGCAAAGGCGTCGGTGTTTACTCCAAGGTGTGCGACACGGCCGCCGCGCACGACGATGTGGAAAACCGGTGCGCACGCACGATTGCGGGGCACACATGCACCACGCTTGCCAGTCGGCACGACGCGGCCCCACAGTTAGAATGCGCGCAACAAGGAACGGACATCCATGGCCACACTCGGATCAGGCAAGACGGCGTCGATCGGCATCCGCAAGCAAAAGCGCGCCGACCTCGTTGCCGAAGAACTCAAGCGGCTGATCACGCAGCGCAACCTCAAGCCCGGCGACAAGCTCCCGCAGGAGATCAAGCTGCAGGAGACCTTCGGAGTCAGCAAGGGCACCATCCGCGAAGCGCTCAAGTCATTGGAGGTGCAGGGGCTGGTGAGCGTGAGCACGGGGCCCGCCGGCGGCGGCACCATCGTCGAGGTGCCGTTGGACCGCACGTTCCAGCTCATGCAGAACTATCTGTTCTTCAAGGACATCGGCATTGCAGACGTCTACACCGTGCGGTGCCTGCTTGAGCCTGAACTGGCTGCGGGCGCGGTGCCGCATCTGACCGAAGACGATTTCCGCGCGCTCGAGCACACCATCGACCTCTGCGACCCAGCGTCGACCAAAGCCGCTGCGCCACTCGACCAGCGTCAGGAAGACCTGAGCTTTCACGACATCCTGGCCGCGGCCAATCCCAACCCGATGCTGCGGTTCTGCTGCGAGTTGATCAACGAGATGATTCGGCAGCTCGTGGTGTTCGGTAACGAAACCTCGCCGAAGGACCACGCGAAGTTCGGCGCCTCCAACGTGAAGTTCCACCGGCAGATTCTGGATGCGGCCCGCGCGCGCGACGCCTACACCGTGCGCGCGCTCATGAGTACGCACATGGACGACTGCACGCATCACGTCACGCGCATGAAGGGCCGCGTGCATGGCCGCCTCGTGCTCGACTCAGAGATGCCGCGCCGCCATCGGCCACTGATCGACGATCACGACGACAGCGACCACAGCGACCACAGCGAAGACCGCGCGTGACGGTTCAGTAAGTCTTGTAGGGCAGGAATTTGCCGCTCATGACGATGCGCACGCGATCGCCCTTGGGGTCGGGCTCGCGCGTGAGATCCATGTTGAAGTCGATCGCGCTCATGATGCCGTCGCCAAACTCTTCGTGGATCAGCGCCTTGAACGTCGTGCCGTACACGCTGATGAGTTCATAGAAGCGGTAGATCAACGGATCCGTCGGCACCGACGTGGGCAGCGACCCCTTGTACGGCGTCACCTGGAGCAGCATGACGGCCTCTTCGGGCAGATCCAGCGCCGCGCCAACCGCCTTGGCCTGCGCTTCGGTCAACGTCATCTGCCCGAGCAGCGCTGCGGTGCTCCACTCCTTGCTGTGGCCGATCACTTCGGCCAATTGGGCCCAGCTCAACTGCTTCTTGATCTTCTGCAGGACGATCAGGTCGGTCACGTCTTCGCGTTGCATTTCGGCACCTCCGGAGGTTTGAGGGAACGGCGCGCAGCATGAGCAAGGTCGATGCCATGCACGCAGCGCCGCGCCTATGGCGACACTTGGGCCCGGTGTAAAACTTTCCGCACCGCAATATCCGCCCGGCAACGATTTCAAAGCGTTGTGAGAACCCCCGAACTAGGGCAAACCCCGAGATTGACAGCGCTGTCAATTGTGGCCATTCTTGCGTCCGTCGGCTCGCCACACTATGCAGAAGAGAACGCTGACACCGCTGTCATGCATGGCAGACGGTCCAATATCAGGAGACAGTCCATGGAGCTTGAAGCCGCACGTCCGGCCGCACGTCGTCATTCCCGCAACAAGCGCATTGGTCAACGCGTCGGCGCGTCGGCCATTGCAGCCGCCGTACTCGCGCTGGGCGCAGCCAGTGCCCACGCGTATGACATCACCACCAGCCCGTATCTGACCGGCGACTGGGGTGGCCTGCGCACCCGTCTGGCCGAACAGGGCGTGAACTTCAACCTCGGTTACGGCAGCGAAGTGGCGCACAACTTCAGCGGCGGCACCGAACATCTCACGCGCTACACCGATCAATGGGTCATCGGTACGGCGCTGGACCTGCAGAAACTTGTCGGCTGGCAGGGCGCCACGTTCCAGGCCACCGTCACTGACCGCAACGGCCGCAACCTCGGCAGCGACGCGAACATCGGCAACAACATGCTCATCCAGGAAGTCTATGGCCGCGGCCAGACCTGGCACCTGACGCAGTTCTGGCTGAACCAGAAGCTGCTCAACGACCGGCTGGAAATCAAGGGAGGCCGCGTGACGGTGGGTGAAGACTTCTTCTCGTTCTCGTGCGATTTCCAGAACCTGACGTTCTGCGGCTCGCAACCGGGCAACCTGGTGGGCGGCTACTGGGTGAACTGGCCGACCAGCCAGTGGGGCGCGCGCGCTAAGGTGCACACCTCGGCCGAAACCTATGCGCAGATCGGCGTGTACCAGGTCAACCCGAATTACGTGGATGACGGCTGGGCCCGGCGCAACGGCTGGAAGCTGAACAACCCCGGCGGCACCACCGGCGCGCTGATTCCGCTGGAATTCGGCTGGATGCCCACCATCGAGGGCCGCCCGGGCACGTACCGCGCAGGCGTCTGGTACAACACGTCGAACGGCAAAGACCTGTATGAAGACGTGAACGGCAACGCCCGCGGCATCACCGGCCTGGACGCCAAGCAACGCAGCGGCCAGTACGGCGTCTACCTGAACCTGCAGCAGCAGATCACGGGTGCGCCGGACGGACGCGGCGCCACGGTGTTCCTGAACTTCTCGCAAGCCGATCGCAACACCGCGCAGACCGACCACCAGATCTCGGTGGGCGTGCAGTACAAGGGGCCGTTCGATCGCTTGGCCGACACCGTCGGCTTTGCCGTGGGTGCCACGCACAATAACGGCCGCTATGCCGACTTTGTCCGTCAGACGAATGCCCGCACCGGCGCCAATACCGTGGTGGGTGACGGCTACGAATACGTGAGCGAGCTGTATTACAGCTGGTCGCCGGTGAAGTCTGTGTACTTCCGTCCTAATCTGCAGTACATCCTTCATCCGGGCGGCACTTCGCAAAACAAGAATGCCTTCGTCGTCGGCCTGAAGACCGGCGTCACGTTCTAAGAATGCATTTGCGCACAATAGGAGACCTTTCATGATTTCCCGCGTACTGAACACCCTCGCCGCTGCGGCGGTCCTGACTTTCGCCGCCACCTCGGCCCACGCCAGCAAGGAAGCGCCGGTGATCGGCTTCTCGATCGACGACCTGCGCGTGGAGCGCTGGACGCACGACCGCGATTACTTCGTCGAGTCGGCCAAGAAGCTGGGCGCGACCGTGAACGTGCAGTCTGCCAACGCCAACGAAGCCAAGCAGATCGCCCAGATCGAAAACCTGATCGCCCAGAACGTCGACGTGCTCGTGATCGTGCCGTTCAACTCGAAGGTGCTCGGCAACGCCATTGCCAGCGCCAAGAAGAAAGGCATCAAGGTGGTGTCCTATGACCGCCTGATCCTGAACGCCGACATCGACGGCTACGTGACCTTCGACAACGTGAAGGTGGGCGAGCTGCAGGCGCAGGGCGTGGTCAAGCTCGCGCCGAAGGGCAATTACTTCCTGCTGGGCGGCGCCGCGACCGACAACAACGCACGCCTGCTTCGCGAAGGCCAGATGAAGGTGCTCAAGCCGTACGTCGACAAGGGCGACATCAAGATCGTCGGCGAGCAGTGGACGCCGGAATGGGACCCTTCCAAGGCGCAGAACATTGTTGAGAACGCGCTGACCGCCAACAACAACAACATCCAGGGCATCGTTGCCTCCAACGACGGCACGGCCGGTGGCGCGATCCAGGCGCTGGCACGCCAGAAGCTGGCGGGCAAGGTGCCGGTGTCGGGGCAGGACGCTGACTTGGCCGCCGTGAAGCGTGTGGCCGAAGGCACGCAGGCCATGACCGTGTACAAGCCGATCAAGCAGATCGCCGCCACCGCCGCCGAGATGGCCGTCGACCTCGTGAAGGGCACGGCGCCGAAGTTCAACACCAAGCTGAACAACGGCAAGAAGGATGTCGACACCGTGCTGCTGACCCCGACGCTGCTGACCAAGGACAACCTGGACAGCACCGTTGTCAAGGATGGCTTCTATACGCATCAGCAGATCTTCGGCAAGTAAGCAGTCGATGCAGTGGTCAGTCGTAGTGAGTAGGAGAACGCCATGAGCAGTAACGGCACCCTGTTCGAGATGCGCAACATCGTGAAGTCGTTCTCCGGTGTGCGCGCGCTCGACGGCGTCAGCCTGGCAGTGAGGCCGGGCGAGTGCGTCGGTTTGTGCGGGGAGAACGGCGCCGGTAAATCGACCCTCATGAAGGTGCTGTCGGGGGTCTATCCCTACGGCACCTTCGAAGGCGAGATCCTGTGGGAAGGTGAGCCGCTGCGCGCGCATTCCGTGCGCGACAGCGAGCGCGCCGGCATCGTCATCATCCACCAGGAACTGATGATGGTGCAGCAGCTCTCCGTCACGGAGAACATCTTCCTCGGCAACGAGATCACCAAGCCGGGGGGCCGCATGGACTACGACGCCATGCACGCCAAGGCAGAAGAACTCCTCGCCCGCCTGCGCCTGACCGACGTGAACGTGGCCGCGCCCGTGATGAACTACGGCAGCGGCCACCAGCAGCTTTTCGAGATTGCGAAGGCGCTCGCCAAGAATGCACGCCTGCTGATCCTGGACGAGCCGACCTCGTCGCTGTCCGCCAAGGAAATCGAGGTACTGCTGTCCATCATCGACGACCTCAAGCGCAGCGGCGTGGCATGCGTCTACATCTCGCACAAGCTCGATGAGGTCAAGCGCGTGTGCGACACCGTCACCGTCATCCGCGACGGCAAGCACATCGGCACGCGCCCCGCCGCCGACATGACGATCGACAACATCATCACGATGATGGTCGGCCGCGAAATGACGTCGCTGTTCCCGAAGGTGGAACACACGGTGGGCGACGTGGTGATGGAAGCGCGCAACGTCACCTGCTGGGATGTCACCAACCCCAACCGCAAGCGCACAGACAACGTGAGCTTTGCCGTGCGCCGCGGCGAAATCCTCGGCGTGGCCGGGCTCGTGGGCGCGGGGCGTACGGAAATGGTCTCCGCGCTGTTCGGCGCATACCCCGGCCGCTCCAGCGCCGAGATCATCATGGACGGCAAGCCCGTCAAGGTCGGGTCTCCGGCGGATGCAATCGCGGCCGGCATCTGCCTCGTGCCAGAAGATCGCAAGCGTCACGGCATCGTCCCGCTGATGGCCGTGGGCGAAAACATCACGCTCGCCACGCTGGCGCAATACGCGCGCGGCTTGCGTGTGGACAAGGGCGCCGAACTCACCACCGTCGACCGCGAAATCAAGCGCCTGCGCATCAAGACCGCCAGCCCGGCGCTGGCGATTGCCAGCCTCTCGGGCGGCAACCAGCAGAAAGCCGTGGTCACGAAGATGGTGCTGGCAATGCCGAAGGTGCTGATCCTGGACGAACCCACGCGCGGTGTCGACGTCGGCTCCAAGTACGACATCTACAAGATGATTGCCGACCTGGCCGCCAGCGGCGTCGGCATCATCATGGTCTCGTCCGAGATGCCGGAAATCCTGGGCATGAGCGATCGTGTCCTGGTCATGGGCGAAGGCCAGCTGCGCGGCGACTTCGTCAACCAAGGCCTCACCCAGGAGCGCATCCTGGCTGCTGCAATCAACGCTGAACCCGGCCGCCAAGCGGCTTGAATCGCCATGTCCAATATCCTGCAATCCCAACTCGCCCGTCAGAACGGTGGCAGCGGCGGCCCGCGCCTGGACGGCCGCGCCATCCAGCAATTGTTCGTGCGCTACAAGGTGCTTGCGCTCCTGCTGGCCGTGGCGCTCATCTGGGTCTTCTTCTACTTCCGGACCAACGGCACGTTCCTCCAGCCGAACAGCATTTCCAACCTGTTCCTGCAGATGTCGGTGACGGGCATGCTGGCCTGCGGCATGGTGTTCGTCATCATCGCGGGGGAAATCGATCTTTCCGTCGGCTCGCTGCTTGGCCTGCTGGGCGGGCTGGTTGCCATCCTCACCGTCAACCTGGGGTGGAACACCTGGCTGGCCGTGGGGACGGTGCTTGTGGCGGGCGCGGCCATCGGCGTGGTCAACGGCTTCATCACGACCAAGCTGCGTGTGCCCTCGTTCATCGTTGGCCTGGGCGGCATGCTGGCCTTCCGCGGCTTGCTGCAATGGAGCACCGACAGCGTGACGATTGCCCCGGTGCCCGATGACCTCGGCAACCTCGCGCAGAGCTTCGTGCCGGCATCGCTGGCGTGGTCGCTGGCTGCTGTGATCGTGGCGGGTTCGGTTGTGCTGACCGTGCGCCGCCGTCGCGAGCGCGCCCGCCTGTCGCTCTCGCTCACGCCGATCTGGGCTGACGGGCTGAAGCTGCTGGCAATCGCTGCCGCCTCGTTCGGCTTTGTGGCAGTACTCAACCAGGCCAGCGGCGTGCCGCTGCCGGTGCTGATCCTGCTCGTGCTGCTGGCCATCTTCTCGTACGTCGCGACTCAAACCGTCTTTGGCCGTCACGTCTATGCGGTGGGCGGCAACATGGAAGCCACGCGCCTGTCCGGCGTGAACGTCGGCCGCGTCAAGCTGCTGGTGTTTGTGCTGATGGGCCTGATGTGCGCCTTCGCGGGCATCATCACCACCGCGCGTTCGGCCGCGGGGTCGCCCTCCGCCGGTGTGGGCGGCGAACTTGATGCCATCTCTGCCTGCTTCATCGGCGGCACGTCGATGCGAGGCGGTTCGGGCACCGTGTACGGCGCACTGATCGGCGCACTCGTCATGGCGAGCCTCGACAATGGCATGCAGCAGATGAACGTCGACGCCTCGTGGCAGATGATCGTCAAGGGCGTGGTGCTGGTCGTCGCGGTGCTGATCGACGTGCTGTCCGGCTCCAATCGGGGCTGACGGCGGCTCGGTTCACATCACTCCAGGGGCCCATCTGGCCCCCTCCCTGATCCCGGAACGATACGGCGGCGCGCGACGTTGCAGCGCCGGCCGCCGATCGTCCTTTTTTCTCCTCATCCCGAACGGAATTCGACATCGTGGCTGACTACCAAACCCCTGCTCGCGTTCTTGTGACCGGCGTGGCCGGCAACCTGGGCCGCAAGGTCGTCGAGGCACTGGCCTCCGCCCCGTGGTGCACGTCCATCATCGGCGTTGACTGGGTTGCCCAGAACGTCGAGTTTTCGCCGCAAGCGGCCGAACGTTTTCAATGGGTCAAGGCCGATCTCACGCAAGCCGACGGCGCATGGACGGATCTGCTGAGCAACGTCGATGCCGTCATCCACCTGGCCGCAATCCATTCCACGCCGGACGCAACGTGGGAACAGGCGCTGGCCTCCTACGGCATGACACTCAATGTGCTGCAGGCTGCGGCCACGCACGGCGTGCGCCGCTTTGTGTTTGCGTCGTCCAACCACGCGATGGGCGCATACAAGGACCAACCCCTGGCCGGCACCATCGGCCCCGGCAAACTCACCGCCGAACTGCCGCCCGCCCCGGGCACGCGCTGGAACAACGGCACGGAAGACGTCTACTCGCTCGCCTACGGAACGTCCAAGGCCATGGGCGAACGGCTCTGCAAGGCAGTGGGCGCCGTGTCCGCAGCCAACGGCGGCCAGCTGTCGATCGTGTCGCTGCGCATCGGCTGGGCACTGCCCGACGACAACGACCCGAACGACATCAACTATTCCGGCACCGCCGACACACCCGTGCCGACCGAGCTGCCAGATGAAGCCAGCCGCGTCGCACTGCGCTGGTTCCGCAACATGTGGCTATCGAACGGGGATCTGCGCCAGTTGTTCCTCTGCTCCATCACGGCCGACCCCGCGCGCTGGCCAGCACCGGCCATCGTCGTAAACGGCGTGTCGAACAACCGGGGAATGGATTGGGGGCTGGAGACCGGGCGCGACTTGCTGGGGTATGAGCCGCAGGATGATTTGTATGCGTTGATCCGGCAGCCCGCCTAAGGAGACGCGCTGGCTCAACGCGGCGGCGCGCAGGTCGATTCCCGAATCACCAACTCATACTGCAAATTCTCGTGCACCGAATGCGGCTTCAGGCCCGGCAGATGCGGGCGATGAATCGCGATGAGTTGTTCGACAGCCGCATGCGCCATCGCCTGGATCGGCTGGCGCACGGTGGTGAGCGCTGGCCAGAGCTGGCGTGAAAGCGGCGTGTCGTCGTAGCCGCAGATGGAGAGTTCTTCCGGCACCTTGATGCCGCGCGCCTGCGCCACGCGCAGCACACCGGCGGCCATGTCGTCGTTGCCGGCAAAGATGGCGGTGGGGCGCGGCTCGCAAGACAGCAATCGCTCAGCGCAGGCTACGCCCGATTCGAACGAGTGCTCGCCCTGCTCGACCAGTCGTTCGTCGACTTCGATGCCGGCCTGCGCCATCGCGTCGCGATAGCCGAATACCCGCTGATACGCCGCGCCGTGGGCTGGATCGCACACCACGAAGCCGATGCGGCGGTGACCGAGCCCGATCAGGTGCAGCGTCATGTCGCGTGCGGCGGCGCGGTCTTCGGTGTTGACGGACAACCCCTTGTGCTCGCGATCGGCAGGTGCCAGGCGCACGTAATCGATGCCGGCTTCATCCAGCGCCGTGATCAGCGACGGCACGTCCGACACCGGCGGCGTCAGGATGATGCCGGCCAGGGCACGCTGTCTCGCACTCTGAATGATCTGCTCGGCGAGGTTCGGGTCGCGGTAGTTGCACGGCGTGAGCAGCAGGCTGTAGTCGAGCGCCTGACAGGCCTCGAGCGCGCCATGCTGGATGTTGACGATGTAGTTGTCGGAGGGGTTGTCGTAGACCAGCGCGATGATGTCGGCGCGCTTGCTGGCCAGTCGCCGGGCAGCCGGGTTAGGGCGGTAGTCGAGCGTCTGCATTGCCTCGACCACCTTCGCGCGCGTCTTCTCGCTGATGTTGGGCTCGTGGTTCAGCACGCGCGAGACGGTCTTGATGGACACGCCCGCATGCGCGGCAACATCATCGACAGTGACGGCTCCGGCGTTGCGCTTCATGGTCTGGCGATGATCTGGCGAGTGTGGTTCTGAAACACGGAACGGGCGCCATCATGCGCCCGCCAATGTGTTCGATTTTAGCGCCAACCCCTGAGCCGCGCGGCCGAAAAAAACTAACGGGCGCTCAATCCCGACCGGCCGATCGGCAGCCGAACGATGCCTTGCGCCAGACTCACGCCCAGCAGGACGAGGCCGCCGCCGATCCAGTGATAGCCGTGCACCGTCTCACCCAGCATTACCGCTGCCATAGCGGCTGTGAAGACCGGCATCAGATTCATCAACACCGCCGTACGCTCGCTGCCGATACGCTTGAGCCCCTGCATCCACAGATACGACGCGACGATCGACGAAGCAATGCCAGCAAACACCACCAGCCCGATGCCCTTGGCCGGCACGGCCAGGCTGTGCGCCGTCATGGCCACCGGCACGAGCATGACGACGGCCATCAGCACCTGCACGTACAGGTTGAGCCACTGCCCGAACGGCAGCGCCCACCGGCGATAGAGGATGTTGTAGAGCGCGTACGCCGTGGCGCCGGCAAGCACGAGCACGTCGCCATGGTTGATGCCGCCGTCGAACAGGTTGGCCGGTTCTCCACGCCCGAGCAGATACAGCACGCCCAGGAGCGACACCACCACACCGGTCACGGCCTGCGCCCCGACCGGCTGACGAAATACCGCCACATTCAAAAGCAGGCCCAGCATCGGGATCAGCGCACCGATCACGCCCATGTTGGTCGCGCTCGTGCTGTGAGCGGCGTAGTACGCCAGGCATTGGTACATCACCATGCCCAGCAGCGCGAGCACCGCAAAGGGGCGCCACTGCGCCAGCACGGCATGACGCTGTCGCCATAGCGGCCGCGCGCAGAATGGCGTAAGCACGAGCGCCGCCAGCACCCACCGGTAGAACGAAATGGCCGCCGGGTCCACCACACCGGCAGCAGCTTTCGACACGATTGTGTTGGCGGCCCAGATCAGCACCGCCAGCAAGGGATACAGCACGGGCACGACGGCCTCCTCGAGCATTGGAAGACGGCAGTGTAGTAATGTCCGGTTCAAAACATATACTTCAAACCGGACAACCTCACCCCTCGAACCCGACAACCGTGGCTGAGACCCTGTACACCGCCTACCGCGACGCGGATCTGCGCGTGCCGACGGGGGCACCGTTCTACTTCCGCTTCGACCATTTCGAGCCCGAAACGGATATCGAGCCGCACACGCACCCGTGGGGCCAGATCAACCGCATCAGTCTCGGGTTGATGGAAGTCGTGGTGGACGGCCGCAGGTTGACGGCGCCCGCTGAATACCTGATCTGGGTGCCAGCCAACCAGCCGCATTCGGCATCGATTCGGCAGGCGACGGACTTCCTGTCGCTGTACATGGCCGAGCCGCTTGCGCAGCGGCTGCCGCCGATGGCCTGCCTGATTCCGCAGACACCGCTGGTGCGCGCGCTGTTCGAAGACTTCGCCACGCGCCGCGTCACCGCCATGTCGGACGAATGGGATTTGCGCCAGTTCGAACTGCTGGTCGAAATGTTGGTGCGCGCCGGCCACGCCGACAGCTACTTGCCCGACAGCACCGATCGCCAGCTGGAGCCCATCCTGCATGCCATCCGCCTGGACCCCGCCGACACCACCACGCTGCAGCAATGGGCCGAGCGCGTGCACAGCACCGAACGCACCCTCGCGCGACGGTTTCAGACCGAACTCGGCATGAGTTTCGTGCAGTGGCGCAACCGCGTGCGGTTGCTGCGGGCGCTGGTGTGGCTCAAGGAAGACCGATCGGTGCAGGAGATTGCGCTTGCGCTCGGCTATGGAACGCCCTCGGCATTTATTGCGATGTTCCGCAAGCAGGTCGGGTTTTCGCCGGAGCGCTATCGACGGCAGATGTGCGGCGAGGCAGAGCGCCCCGCCCTGCACGTCTCCGATCAGGCCGCGAGGTAGGCCGGCGTGGCGCTCGAAAGCGATTGCTTGACGTGGCGGCCAACGTCATCGACGAGTACTTCGTCGCGGCCGTCCGCGAGTGCGCGCAGCACTTCCGCAACGACCTGCTCTGGGGTCGACTTCGGTGCTGTCACGCCCGCCGTCATGTCGGTATCGATGTAGGCGGGGTGCACACCCACCACGCGCGTCCCCTGGCTGCGCAGCTCATGCCGCAAACCATTGGTCAGCGCCCAGGCGGCGGCTTTCGATGCGCTGTACGCACCGCTGGCTGGCAGTGCTACCCAACTCAGTACCGACAGCACATTCACGACGACGCCCCCGCCGTTCCGCTTGAGCACCGGCGCAAACGCCTGCGTGACAGCCAGCAAGCCCCACACGTTCACGTCGAAGATCTTGTGGATCGCGCCAATGTCAGCGGGGGCAAGCAAGGACGCCGGCTGCATGATGCCCGCGTTGTTGACGACCACATCAACGTCCGTCAGCGCTGCTGCGGCGGCGGTGATCGACTCTGCGTCGGTCACATCGAGGCGCACGGCATGCACGCCGGGCTGCGTGACCGTCTGCGGGTCACGCGCACCCGCGTAGACCTTGGCCGCACCGGCGGCCAGCAGCGCCTGCGTGAACTGCCGTCCCAAGCCACGATTGGCGCCCGTCACAAGAATGGTCTTGCCTTTGATATCCATGTCGATCTCCATATGTGCATATGCACAGCTTTACCGCAAAAAAATGCGCCGTTGCGTGGCGCAGATTCAGGCCGTGGTGAGCGCAAACAGTGCTTCGCGAAGCGCCTGGGCCCGTTCCGCCCCGAATTTGTCGTCAATCTCCTGCTGAGCCGCCCGCCAGTGCGTCTCGGCGGCTTTGAGCAGCGCCAGCCCCCGCGGCGTCAAGTGCAACGCCGTCGCCCGTCCTGTAGATGCGGCCTTCTGCACAAGCAAGCCATCGCGCTGCATCGGTTGCAGGGCGCGCACAAGGGTGGTCCGGTCCATCACCAGGGCTTCAGCAACCGACGCCATCGTAGGCTCAGCGGCGGCGGTAGCGATCGCAACCAGCACCGAGAACTGCGACGACGTCAGCCCGACTTCGCCCAGATGGCGGTCATAAAGTTGCGTGACATAACGCGCCGCCTGACGAACGGCGAGCGCGGTGCACTTGGGAGTTTCAGGTAACTGCGACATGCGCTGCAGTTTATCAGTGCATATGCACATGTCAAGCGAATCCGTATCGGAAGATATCGATTGAAAGCAGCAATAGGACTGGGTGCGTAGCTGACAGGCGGCTGGATGGCGCGCGCGGCACAACTCAAAACAATTGTGAGAAACCGCGCCGCACCGCCGTTTGCCGACTGCTGTGTCCTTTAGAATTCGCTCTGTTGCAGATTTGGAAGTCCACATGCGTACACCACGGTTGGCTGCTGCCCGGATGCTGGGCGGCGCGCTCGCCCTGAGCACGTTGGTACTCAGCGGCTGCAGTTCGCTGATGTCGGAAGGCACGACCACCGCGGCCGGTATCGGCGGTGCGGCCCTCGCTGCCAAGGTGACCGACAACGCGGCAGTGGCTACCGGCATCGGGTTGGGCGTACAGGCCGGCGCACGGGCCGCGTTGCAGCACAGCCAGCGCGTCGTCCACACCGAAACCCAAGACCACATCGCGCAGATCGCCGGGGCGCTTGCCGACAACACCGTCGGCAACTGGCAGATCAAGCACCGCATTCCCCTGGAACCCGACGAACACGGCCGCGTCGTGGTCACGCGTTCGATCAACGGGCCGCTCGTCAACTGCAAGGAAATCCTCTTCACCGTGGACGGCGTTGAAGACGGTGCTGCGAAAGTCGACTTCTTCGTCGCCTCGATCTGCCATGACGGCAAGCAATGGAAGTGGGCGACGGCGGAACCGGCCACGGCGCGATGGGGTTCGCTGCAATGAGCCCCGCGCGCGGGCTTGTCACTGCGTGCGCGGGCCTGATGGCTGGCTTGATGGCCGGCTGCTCGTCGGTTGGGCCGTTGACCGGAGCCGCGGCCGGCGTGGCCACCGGCACTGTCACCGGCAACCCCGCGGTGGCCTATGGCGTGGCGGTGTCGGTCAACGCCGCGACCGATGCGTCGATCAAATACGCGACGCGCAAATGGGCCGCCAGCGAGCAGGATGCGCTGGCCATGGCCGTCGGGCGATTGAGCGACAGCACGCCCGCGCTCAACTGGTCGCTCGAACGCATGATGGGCTTCACCAAGGCGCACGGCCAGGTCGTGCTCGTACGCACGTTCACGACCCAGCTGGCCACGTGCCGCGAAGCGGTGCTTACCGTTCAGGAAGCGCTGGCTCCCACGAACGCGCCCGGGGCCGGCTACACGATTTACGCGTGCCAGAACGGCGGCTCATGGCAATGGGCCAACGCCGAGCCGGCCGTGCCGCGCTGGGGGAACCTCCAGTAGCACGCATCATCCGTCAGGACTTGGCGGCAAGGCGCGTCACGGCGTCCTGCAGAAACCGCTTGCTCGCCTCGACGATCGTGCGCTGCATGGCCTCGTCAGGCATGGCCCGCGCGATATGGATGGCGCCGACCAGCTGCGCAATCATCGCCCATGCAGCATCGTCGTCCCCCAGACGCTGCGCGAGGATCGCGTGCCCCTTGCGCATCTCTTCCTGATACAGCGCGCGGACTGACGCGTCGGCGCGGGCGATCTCCGCGGCAAGGCCGGGCACGGCGCAACCGGCTTCGGGACGCTTCACGTGGGCAAGGCACAGGTAGCGGTCCAGCTCAAAGCGCAGCCAATCTTCCGCCGTATCGTGCGGATTGCCGGTCCACATCTCGCGGCTGGCGGCCAATTCGGCCTCGATCAGTGCCTTGAGCCAATCCGACTTGGAGCCGAAGTGGCTGTAGAACGCGCCGCTGGTCATGCCGGCCGCCTGCGCGAGCGCGTCCACGCCGGTCGCGGCAAAGCCATTCACTTTGACCTTGCGGCCGGTGGCGCCGCGCCCGCGCGTGACCGTGCGCCTCGCCACTTCGCGCCCCGGCAGGAAACCCGAGAAACACGCCATCTCCCAGATCTTGAAGTACTTGCGCGCGGTCTCTTCCAGGATGCTGCTCGGTGGCGTGCCGATCCAGCTCAACCCGCACTTTCCGATCAACACGCTGCAACTGATGCGCGGTGCGGTCGGCATGCAACTGCGCAGCGACGCAGAATTCCACCGCTACCTCGCCACCATCTTCAGCGCAATGTTCGAGCACCCGCGCAATCTCGGCGATTTGCAGGAACTGGCTGCGGTGCTGCAAGCGGCCGGCATCTCCCCTGCGCTCATGCTGGAGTTGGTGCAGGACGACCGCGTCAAGCAGGGGCTGCGCAAGACTACCGACGAGGCCGTGGCGCGCGGCGTGTTTGGCGCGCCCTCATTTTTTGTCGGCGATGAGATGCTCTGGGGCCAGGATCGTTTGCACTTTGTCGAAGCGGCGCTCGCGTAGACGCCCGCTCACGCTGACTTAAACACGAATCAGACGAGACATTACAAAGTTTCACCTCAGTTTGTTGGAGAAGAGCCGTTCTGGGGGATGCGCTTTCTGCGCGTCCTCTCTACGATGCGGTCGCGCATTCGATGTGGGGGCAGCGCACCAGCCGCGTGCGCTGTGGCATCGAAGCGGCTTTTTTCAACTCCAGTCAATAAAAAGGACTTTCATGTTTCGCATTTTCGTATCGGGTGTTGCGCTTTCTCTTGCCCTGTCCGGCTGCGCGGTCAGCGTCGGCAGTGGAACGGGCGTTGACAAGATTGCCGACGCCACACAGGAATCGTTGCAGAAGCAATTCGTTCCCGGCGTTGCCAAGCGCGAGGACGTAGCGCTTGAACTGGGTGCACCAAGCGACAAAGCAGCAGCCGGCGGTCTCGATATCTGGAACTATCGCTACACGCGCAATGCGGCGATCGGCGTTGTGTTTGTCGGGATCCCGATTGGCTCGAAGAAGATCGCCTCGTTCTACTTTGACGATGCGGACGGCGTGCTCAAGAAGATCGAATACAAGGTCCTGCAGCAATAACCTCCGTCACATCTGCCGCACGCGCCAGCCATGGCGCGGGCGCGGCATGGCTAGCGTCCGCGCCACTCAGCAGCACGTCAATTCCCCCAACACCAACGCGCGAATCTGCGTGGCTTGTTTAATTTAATACGAATCACTATCATTTGCGTTCTTAATTAAATTGAGCACTGCCATGCACGGTATTGCCCTCCTGCTTGGGCCGCTTGCAGCGGGCTGCCTGTATGCGGCCGCGCCCAACCAAGTGTTGCTCGCACCCGCTTCGCGCCTGCGCGGGTGGCTGCTGTGTGGCACCGCCGTGGCGCTCTCGGTCATTGCCGTGGTGCTGTGGAACGACGTGCTGGGCTGGGCGGGCGCTGTCATCGCCGTGGCGCTGGTGGTCACCGGTGCCTTGTCGCTGTGGCCCATGGTGGGCGCGTGGACGCATCAACGGCGCGTAAGCAGTGCGTTGTCGTCATGAACGGGATCGGCACGAAGTGGCTGGCCGGTACCGTGCTGGGGCTGCCGCTGTCGGTCGCGCTGTGCACGCTGGCGATCCTGTGGCTGCCGGGCGGCTGGGAAAGCGGCATTGTCGGCGCGCTGCTCGCGTGCCTGCCGCTATGGGCCGTGATCATCAGCGCGAGCGTGCTCTTTCGGAGCAGCGCCCGTGCGTGGACCGTGCTGGTGGCCGCCAACGCGCTGTCGTTCGGCGTGCTATGGCTGCCGCGGCTGATGGTGGCCTGACCTCGCCATGAAACCGACGACCTTACGTCTGTATCAGACGCTGCATACCTGGGTGGGCCTGATGGCGGGCTGGGCGCTGTTCATCGCGTTCTTTGCCGGCGCGCTCACCGTATTCCATGAAGAGCTGCATGCGTGGCAGAACCCGCTGCGCGCCAACCATGCGGCCGTTGCCACCACGCCCGCCGATATCGATCGCTTCGTCACCGCGCTGGTGCGCACGCACCCGGCCGCTGCGGCCAGCGCGTACGTCATCTTCCCCAACGAGGGCGAGCCGGAGTTCTCCGCGTATTGGCAGAACAGCAAGGGCGATTGGCAGATGACGACCGGCAGTGGGCTCGCTGCCGGTAAGACCTCGCCGAAAGATCTGTCGATCGAACCGTCCATCGGTGAGCTGGCCAATTTCCTGAACCGGCTGCACTACTCGCTGGGGCTGGAAACGCCAGGCATGTATTTCATGGGCGCGATCTCAGTGCTGTATGGCGTGGCGCTCATCTCGGGCGTGCTGCTGCACCTGCCGCGCCTGAAAAAAGATCTGCTGGCCGTGCGCCCGGGGCGCAACCTCAAGCGCTTCTGGATGGACATGCACAACGTGCTCGGACTGTTCAGCCTGCCCTTCCACCTGATCTTTGCGATCACCGCGCCGGTGCTGTGTCTGAGTATCGTGCTGATGACCGTGTTCAACACCGTGGCGCTGAACGGCAAGCTGTTCGACGCGGTGCCGCGTGTCACCACGGCGGCGGGCACGGTGGTGGCCGCCAAGCGCGCCGCGCCCATGCTGCCGGCCGAGCAGCTGCTGACCACTGCACGCGCGGCGGCCGGCCCGAACTTCACCGTCAAGTCGATCCACTACCAGCAGATTGGCGATGCGAATGCCGTGGCGGAACTACGCGGCAGCAGCACGCGCGCGGTCGGCGACTACGGCTCGGTGGCAATTCACGCAGCGGCCGACCAGCCCAACAGCGGCACGCTCGTCGGCAATCAGACGCCCGACGCGCGCGACACCAACCACGCCGTCTACAGCCTGGTCTACGGCCTGCACTTCGGCACTTACGGAGACATCGCCTTGCGTCTCGCGTATCTCGTGATGGGCTTGGCGGGAGCGTTTGTCTTCTACTCGGGCAACCTGCTGTGGATCGAATCGCGCCGCAAGCAGCGCAAGGCAGAACAACCGCTTCTGCATCAACTTCTGGCGCGCGCCACGGTTGGCGTGTGCATCGGATGCTGCGTCGGCGTGATGGCGACGTTCCCGGCGGCGCTGCTGTGGCCGGAGCGTTCGGCGGGCGTGACGTACTACACCGTGTTCTTTGCGGCGATTGCGTGGGCGATGCTGCGGCCGCCCGCACGCGGTGCCATCGAACTACTCGGCGCAGCCGCCATCGGGGCAGTGCTTGCGCCGCTTACCAATGCGGTCGTCACCGGCGACCACCTGCTGCGCACGATGGCGCGCGGCGACTGGATGGTGGCAGGTTTCGACCTGGGCGCACTGGCGCTGGCGTGCGGCTTTGTCGGCCTCGCACGGGCGACGCTGCGCCGGGCGCGCCACGGCGCGCCTGATTCTGTCTGGGCCATGCCGGTGCGCGGGCCGCGCGTCGGCAACGACCTGCATCCGAGCGTCGCTAGAGAGCCATAGCTCTACGCGCCGCCACCAAGAAACCACAACCACCCGCACAGGACTCGCGCACGCCGCTTGCCGGCCAGCGCGCGACTGCGCACGCCTGTACACAACATTGATCCAGGGGAGCTTGATCATGCGAGCCGTTGCTTTACTAACCGCTTCACGCCGTTCTATCGGCCGCCTTCGCCCAACGCCATTGACGTGCCGGCTTGCGCTGGCGCTCGCTGCCATGAGTGCAGGCGCATCGGCGCAAGCGCAGCAGACCGCGCCGCAGGTCGACCTGCCCGCAACGCAAGTCAGCGCCGGCAAACCTGCTGCCTATGGCGCAAAGCAGGCCAGCACCGGCGCGCTGGGCGACAAGGCGGTGCTCGACACGCCGTTCACCATCAACGTTGCCACGCAAGAACTCATCCAGAACCGTCAGGCACAGACCATCGGCGAGGTCTTCAAGGGCGATCCGGCCGTCACCGCAAACAACGACGGCTACATCGGGGAGGCGTCGAACATCACCATCCGCGGCTTGCAGCTCGACCTGCTGGAGGGCTACAAGGTCGACGGGTTGGCCGTGCCCAACTGGGGCAGCGATGTGCCGCTCGAGCACTTCGAACGTGTGGAACTGCTCAAGGGGCTCTCGGGATTCATGTATGGCTTCGGCACACCGGGCGGCATCGCCAACTTCGTGACCAAGCGCCCGACCAACACCTTTGGCGGCAGCGCCACGTTCGGCTTTACCAGCGGCGGCACGCTCAAGGAATCGATCGATATGGGTGGCCGGTTCGGCCAGGCCAAAGCCCTGGGCGCGCGCCTGGGTGTGGTGCATGAAGAGGGCGACACCTTTGTCGACGGCGGCCATATCAAGCGCGACTCCGCATCGCTCGCGCTCGATGCGCGCATCACGCCCGATCTGCAGTGGTCGTTCGACGGCCTGTACATGCAGCGCAACGTGCAGGGTGCGTACTACGGCATCATCCCCGGTCAGGATTTTGGTGTGCCGGTCACGGAGTTCGTGCGCACGCCGCGCGCCATTGACGGCAGCCAACGCGTGTCGTCGGGCGGGTCGTATTACGAGACCGAAATCAAATCCGTCGGCACCGAACTGAACTGGGCCGCCACGCCAGATTGGAACGTGCGCGCCGCCTATCGCTATACGCAGCAGAATCGCGGCAACGCCGACAGCGCGATCCAGCTGACCGACAACGCAGGCAATTTCAGCGAGTTGCAGTACAGCTCGTACCAGCGCTACCAGTACAGCCAGGCGCAGGTGATGGCCAACGGCAAGGTGCGCACAGGCCCGATCGAACATGAACTCGTCTTCGGCACCTCGTGGCAGAGTCTCACGCAAGCCACGGGCGGTTTTGCTTCCACGCTGCTCGGCACCGGCAATCTGTATGACACGTCGGCGTTCGTGTCGTCGGGGGCGACACCGATGCGGGTGCCCGCGTCCGACGGTCTGGCTCGCACGTCCCGGATCGACCAGACTTCCGTCTTTGCGAGCGACACGGCCAAGTTCAACGAGCACTGGTCGGTGCTGGGCGGGTTGCGCTATACGCGTTTCAACCAGACCGGCTACAACGCTGACGGCAGCACTTCGGCCAAATACACCCGCGAGCCGATCACGCCCACGCTGGCAGTGATGTTCAAACCCGTGCAGCCGGTGACGCTGTACACAAGCTATGTGGAATCTCTGGAGGCCGGTGCCAGCGCACCGATCACAGCACTCAACGCCGGCACGGTGTTCGGGCCCCTCAAGAGCAAGCAGGTCGAGGTGGGCGCCAAGGCCGAACTGCAGGACTGGACGTTCGGCGCAGCGCTGTTCCAGGTGCAGCGTGGGCTGGCGTATCTGCGGCCAGACAACGTCTATACCCAAGACGGCATGACGCGCTATCGCGGCCTTGAACTGAGCGCACGCGGCAAGCTCGCGCGTGACTGGACGCTGCTGGGCGGCGTGCTGTTCATGAATTCCGAGAACACGGAGTCCGATGCCTCCGTGCTGGGCAAACGCGCCTACGGGTCGCCACGCTTCAAGGCGACGGCCTATGTGGAATACGCCGTGCCGCCGGTGCCGGGGCTCGTGCTGTCGGCGGGCGGCCAGTACGTCGGCAACTCGGCGCTGGAGGCAAACAACAGCAACATCGTGCCGGGGTATCACACGTTTGATGTGGGGGCGCGGTATTCGACCAAGGTGGGCGGCAAGCCGGTGACGCTGCGGTTCAACGTCGACAACCTGACGAATGAAAAGTACTGGTTGCCGAGCTGGGGCTTCATTCTCGTGCAGGGGGCGCCGCGGACGTTCAGGGCAAGTGCGACGATGTATTTTTGACCGGCCGGCAACCGGATCGACGCAAGCCTGGCATGCCGCACGATCTACACCTTTCGCAGCGCCTGCCGATATAGACGGAAACACCCGGGCACTCGGGCCAGGGCTCTTCTTCGTTTCCTGTCGTTACCGTGAATTTGCTGCGCGCTTTTGTAATGTTTGCCGTCCTTGCCGCCGGTGCGACGCCTGTTGTGCCGGTGGCGGCGACGCGCGCGAGCTTTACCGTGAGCCTCACCATCGTGGATCGCTGCACGGTGGTCTCCGGCGCCACCGCGACGGCCAGCGTGCAGTGCGAGCGGGAATCGCCGAGCCGTGTCTCGTATGGCCCGGCCGTACGACCGCCCATGGCGGGGCCGGGCGATATGCAGCTTTCAGCACATCGTCAGATCGTCACCGTCGAGTTTTAAGCCATCGGTAGGCCTTGGGCCTCTCTTTTGCTACGTTCAAAGCACGTACCCTCCGTCGGATGGCGGAGCCCAACGTGATGACCGGAGCAAGTGAGGCACCGCACACCATGCGGTGCTCGTCACAGGAGAAGACCGATGCGATACCCCCTTGCTTATCCCCGTGTGCCTCGTCTGGCGCCGCAACTGATCGTGCTCGCTGGTCTGCTCTCAGCCCCCGGTTGGCTTGGGGCCGCAACCAAGACCACCACATTCACTGTCTCGCTCACGTTGCAAAACGATTGCTCGATCAGTGCCAATGCGCTCAACTTCGGCACGCAGGGGGTGCTGAGTGCAAACGTCGACCAGACCACCAGCCTGAGCGTCACGTGCAGCACGGCGGCCCCATACAACGTGGGTCTGGACGCCGGCACCACCACCGGGTCGACCATTGCGGCCCGTCTGCTGGCCGGCACGGGCACAGCCACGGTGGGCTATCAGCTCTATCGCGACACCGCACGCACCCAGATCTGGGGTAACACCGTCGGCACGGACACCGTCACCGGCACCGGCACGGGTACCGCGCAGGCCTTGACGGTGTACGGACGCGTACCGCCGCAGAACACGCCGGCGGCGGGTACCTACACCTCGACCGTCACCGCCACCATCACGTTCTGAATTGCGTCGCCCTGACACCAGGCGCGCCGCTCCACCGGGGCGACGCCGCACCATGCTGCGTGTGGCAACGGCAGGCATTGCCTTTCTCATTGCTGCGCTCGCGCCATGGTCGGCAACGGCGGCCTCCCTGCAGATTTCGCCCATCCGTATCGACCTGCCACCGGGGCAGGCTGCGGCGGTGCTCACGCTGCGCAATCGCGGCACATTGCCGCTCAACGCCCAGGTGCGCGTGTTCCGCTGGACGCAGGACGCCGAGGGCGAGCACCTCGAACCGGCCGCTGCGCTCGTCGCCAGCCCGCCCATCGTGCAGATTCCGGCAGACAGCGAACAGCTCGTGCGCGTCGTACTCACGCAGCCGCCCACCGCCGATGCGGGCGAGCAGGCGTATCGGCTGCTGATCGACGAACTGCCTGACCGCCGCCCACAGACGCTGACCGGCGTGACGATGCAGCTGCGCTATTCCGTGCCCGTGTTCGTCAATGCCGTGGCCGATTCCCCGCCCAGGTTGTCCGCCACGTTGCGCGGCACCGGCGACAAGACCGTCTTGGTGGTCCGCAATGCCGATGTGCGCCACGCACAGCTCTCGAGCGTCTCGATCGAATGGAGCGACGGCACGCACAGCGAGATCACCGCCGGCCTGCTCGGCTACGCACTGGCCGGCGCAACGCGAACATGGCCTGTGGCCGCGGGGCAGGCGGCGAAGACGACACCGCGGCGGCTGCGCGCTCTCGTCAATGGCGTGGCAGTGGAGATGCCGCTTGCGCGCGCCGACTGATGCACAGTGCCGGCATGAGGGGCAGCCGCATTCTGGCGCTGGGTTGCGGCATGGCACTGGCGGCGTCGGCTACGGCACAGGGAAACACGGCGATGCAGGCTTCCGGCAGCGCAACGCCCACTGCCACGGCGCGACCGCAGCACCCCGATGGCGCGCTACCAGAAGCCGGCACCGGCGACATCTACCTGGAGGCGGTCATCAACGGCGCATCCACCCAGACGATCGCGCGCTTCCGGCCGCATGACGGGCGGTTGTCCGCCACTGTCGACGAACTGCGCGCAATCGGCATCCGCACCGATGACTTGCGGCCCGATGCGCAAGGCCTGATTGCCCTCGATGGCGTCCCCGGCCTGCGCTATGCATACGATGCGCGGACGCAGCAGGCGCAGTTCACGCTGGACGACACGCGCCGCGTGCCCAATGTCCTGAGCTTTCAGACCCAGGCGCGCGTGGCACCGACCAGCGGCACCGGCCTGGTGGTGAACTACGACGCCTACCTGCAGCCCACCACGCTGGGCGCTGGAGGCACAAGCCTGGGGCTCTTCAGCGAACAGCGGTTCTTCCACCCAGGTGGTGTCCTGGCCAACAGTGGAGTCGGGACGTTCGACGCCACCACGCACCGCTACACGCGGCTCGATACCAACTGGTCGCACTCCGATGCGGAACGGCTCACGACGCTCTCGCTGGGGGACACGGTCAGCGCGTCGCTCACCTGGAGTCGCTCGGTGCGGCTGGGCGGCATACAGTGGCGACGCAACTTTGCGCTGCGGCCCGACCTGGTGACGTATCCGCTGCCCGTGCTCGGTGGCAGTGCAGCCGTGCCCACGGCGGTGGACCTATACGTGAACAGCGTCCGGCAATTCACGGGGCAGGTCGGCAGCGGGCCGTTTGTGCTGAACAATGCACCGGCCATCACGGGGGCGGGGCAGGCGGTCATCGTCGTCAAGGACGCGCTGGGCCGCGACGTGGTGACCTCGGTGCCGCTGTACGTCGATACGCGGCTGCTGTCTGCCGGGCTTTTCGACTACGCCATCGAGGCTGGTTTTCTGCGCAACAACTACGGCACGCGCTCGTTCGACTATGGGTCGAGCCCCGCGCTCAGCACGTCGCTGCGTTACGGCCTCACAGGCACGCTCACGCTCGAAGGCCATATGGAAGCGACACGGGGTGTCGCCAATGCCGGCACAGGCGCGCTGATACGGCTCGGCCAGGGCGGCGTGCTGTCAGGCGCGGGTGCGTTTTCGCAAGGAGGCGGCCAGTCCGGCGCACAGGGCACGCTTGGGTATCAGTACCGCACGCCTGGGCTGAATGTCGACGTACTCGGCACGCGCACGTTCGGCACCTACCAGGACTTGGCCAGCGCGGCCGGGTCGCCCTTCTTCCGCTCGCTGCTGCGCACGACCGTGTCGGTACCCGCCGGACGCTCAGGCAGCGTTGCAGCAAGCTATATCGGCGTATCGGACCCGCTGACGGGCGCGTCGCGCATTGTCTCGTTGTCATACAGCACGCAGCTCGGACGCGATTTCTCGATTGCCGCCAGCGCCTATCAGGACTTGGCCGAGCGCCGCGCACGCGGCGTGCTGATGACGATCACCATGGCGTTGGGCAGCAATACAAGCACCGCCGCCAGCGTCGGCATCGACCGGGGCCGGGCCTCGGCCACTGTCAGCGCGGTGCGCACGCCCGACTATGCGGGCGGCCTCGGCTGGCAACTGCAGGCGAACCAGAGCGCGGGCGACCGACGCTCGCTCGCGCAGTTGAACTACCGCGGCCGTTACGGTGACGCCTTTGCCGCCGCGCAGGAGATCAACGGACAAACCAGCACCGCGCTGGACCTTGCCGGCTCGCTGGTCTTCATGGACGGCACGGTGCTGCCAGGGCGCCGCATCAACGATGGCTTCGCATTGGTCTCCACCGAAGGTGTACCCAACGTGCCCGTCACCTACGAGAACCGTCTGATGGGCCGCACCAATGCCGGCGGCCACCTGCTCGTACCAGATCTGGTGTCATACGAGAACAATCATGTGGCCGTCGATCCTCTGGTGTTGCCTGTCAATGCCAAGCTGGCCACGAGCGCCGTCACCATTGCTCCGGCCGACCGCTCGGGCGTGCTGGCGCGCTTTCGCATTGAAACCTTCCGCGGCGCGCAACTGCGCCTGGTCGATGCGAAGGGGCAGCCGCTACCCGCAGGCAGCACGGCAACGCTCGAGCAAACCCAACAGCGCTACCCCATCGGTTATGACGGCCTGGCCTTCATCGATGCACTGCAGGACCAGAACACACTGCGTGTGGACGACGCGGGGCCCCCGTGCACCGTGCAATTTGCCTATCCGTCCGGCGCGGGCGCGCTGCCGACATTGGGGCCGCTGCGCTGTGTGCCTTTGACACAAGAGGCGCAGCCATGACAGCTCACAGTGCCCTGCACTGGCTACTTGCCTGCCTGGTGGCGGTTACGGTATTGCACCCCAAGAACGCGCACGCACAAGCGTGCACGGTGGCATCAGGCACCATCAACTTCGGCAATATCAGCCCCGTGCAGGCGGGCAATACAGATGTCACCACAACGCTCACCGTCAACTGCAGCGGCTTCCTCCTGCAAGGCAGCGTCGCGCGTGCCTGCCTGAACCTGGGCCCCGGCAGCGGAGGCAGCAGCATTGCGCCGCGGGTCCTGAGCGCCGGCAGCAATCAACTGCAGTACAACCTGTACATCGACGGTGCGCACAGCGTGGTGTGGGGTGGTCGTGCAACGCCCTCCACACCGCCGGTGTCGGTTGACGTACCGCTGGGCGTGTTGGGGGCCGGCTCGGCCACGGTCACCATCTACGGCCGCATCTTGGGCGGACAAACAACCCTGCCGGCGGGCAGCTATACGCAGAACTTCTCTGGGGCCAACGCAACGGTCTATGCCCTGCCCAACCCAGGCACAACGGCGTGTTCGACCATCACGACGCACCCAACCACGTTTTCGCTCGCGGCAGGTGCGAACCTCGTCAGCGATTGCCTGATCAGCGCGACCAACCTTGACTTTGGCACGGCCGGCTTGCTGACGTCGGCCATTACCGCCAGCAGCGCCATTACGCTCAACTGCACAAACCAGGCGCCCTGGACGCTCGCGCTTTCGGCGGGGGCAGGCAACGGCGCCACAACTGCCACCCGTCTGCTTACACGCAACGGGGGCACGCAAACGGTCGGCTACAACCTCTATACGAACAGCGGGCTCACCGTCATCTGGGGCGACGGCACCGGCGGCACTGCCACCGTGACGGGCACCGGCACGGGGTTATCGCAAGTTTCGACGGTGTACGGCCGGGTGCCGGCCCAGAACACGCCGCAGGCCGGCACCTATACCGACACCATCATCGTGACGGTGACGTACTGAACAGCAATCTTCAGGATCGGCGCAACGTTGACGAAAAATAAGTTGCATATCTAATTAATTGCCACTACGATGCAACTCACCATGTTCGACCACTGCCTCTACTTCAACACCACCGCCCTGGCCCGCAAGCTCGACCGCGTCTGGGCAGATGCCTTCGCGCCGTTCGATCTCACGCCGCCGCAAGGCTTCATGCTGCGTGCGATCGTCGATCGCCCGGGCATGCTGCAAAGCGAGTTGTCTGAAGCGATGTCCGTCACGCGCCCCACGGCAACGCGCGCGCTGGATGGCCTCGAAGCCAAGGGGTTGATCGAACGCCGAAAGACGGAAGCCGACGGCCGCGAGACCGCCATCTTCCCGACGCCGGAAGCCATCAAGATCGGTGCAGCGTTGAACGAGGCGAGCGGCGCCGTCACCGCAAGGTTGAAGCGCGTGCTGGGCAGTACCGAGTTCATCGATACGGTGACGAAGATCCGAGGTGTGCGCTCCACCCTGACATGAGCGTGCATTTTTTTGACCATGTAGTTGCATTGCTAACTAACAGGAGAAACTGCCATGCCCATCCTCAACGTCAAAGTCAGTGCCCAACGCTCTGCAGAGATGACGCAGAAGATTTCCACCACGCTGCTCGAACTCACGGCTCGCATCCTGGGCAAAGACCCGAAAGTGACGGCCATCGCGATCGACTATGTGGATCCGCAAGACTGGGTCGTCGGCGGACAGACCCTGGCCGCGCAAGGCAAGAACAGCGTCTATTTCGACATCAAGGTGACGGACGAAACGAATACCAAGGCGGAGAAGGCGCAGTACATCGCCGAGGCGTTCAAGGCTTTTGCTGAGCTACTCGGCAATCTGCACGAAGAGAGCTATATCTATGTGCAGGACGTTCGCGCCGCGGCTTACGGCTACGGCGGCAAGACCCAGGAGTACCGCTACCAGCACGCGTGAATGTGCCGGCCGCGCCGCTCCCAACCCAACCAAGAACAGGTGACATCATGAACCGCATGAGCGCTTTCTTCGCGGCCAGTTGGCTGGCCGCCGCGTTGCTGTACTTTGGCCAACATTCGCTCCCGCTGACCGCGCTTTCGGGGGTGGTGTTGCTGGCGGGGTTCGATCTGCTGCGTCCGTGACGCTTCAGCGGGTGCGGTGCTGCGCACGGTATTGCAAGGGGCTGCAACCGTGGCCGGCAGAGAACGCGCGACTCAGTGCGCTGACGCTGCCGTAGCCGCATTCATCGGCAATGTGGTCGAGCGGCTGCCGGCCCGTTCGCAGCAGAAACGCCGCCAGCTCCAGACGCAGGGTCGCCACGTAACGTCGCAGGTTGCTTCCGGTGGCGGCGGCAAAACGGCGCGTCAGGCTCCGCTCGCTCATCGCTGCCTGGGCGGCCAACTCGGCCAATGTGGGAGGCGCCGCCAGTTCCCGCTCCACAATTTCCTGGATGGCCAGCATGGCCGTATCGCCGTGGCGCTTGAACTGCGCCGTCCACACGGCCATGTGCTCGTATGACGGCAGGGACTGCGTGAGCGCCGTGCGAAGCATCCGCTGCGATGCGCCCGCCCCACGGCAGTGATCGATGACGTACGCGCAGGCGTCCACGGCGGGGTTGATCCCGCTGACTGTGATGATGCGGCCATCCACGGCCAATGGCCGATCGGGCGTGTAGTGCACGTTGGGAAAATGCCGGGCAAACCAGGCACGCTCGCTCGCCAGCCCGGTCGCTCGACAACCATCGAGCAGCCCCGCCTTTGCAAACAGCGGCGCCGCGTTCATGCCGACCACCAGGGCGCCGGCCTCATAGCGCGTGCGCAGCCAATCGGCGATGTGCGCCTCTTCCGCATCCAATGTCGCCTCCGGGGCGAACTGTGCGGGCACGATCACGACGTCGTAGGCCGCATCGGTCAGCGCGGCGGTGGCGGGCACAGGCATATCGCCAAAGCTTCGGACGGCCGCCCCGTCGGCTGACAGCACATCGATGTCGAAGAGCCGGCTGCCCATCACATCGACGCTGCGCGCCTGCATGGTGCCGGCCACCAGCAGCATCTCCTGCGTGAGAAACACGTAACCGGCAAACAGGCGCGGCGGCAGCAGAATGGCGATACGTGCCCGCGCGCGCAGACCGGGGCGTTTGGAGGCAGCTTTCGGCTGGCGCTTCATATCAAGAAGGTGGCGATCCGGATCAACCGGAATTGTCGCGGCCTTGTTGAAATACGGCAACCCATCTGCCGCCCATTCTGGAGCCGCCATGCTTGCCCGCACGCTGTTCGATGCTGAACACGACACCTTCCGTGAATCCGTCCGCCGCTTCATCGACGCCGAAGTCCTGCCCCACCACGAGCGCTGGGAAGACCAGGGCTACGTCGACCGCGTCATCTGGGAGAAGGCGGCCGCCGCTGGCTACCATTGCGCCGGCATGCCGGAAGCCTACGGCGGTGCGGGTGCCGATATCCGCTACAGCACCGTGCTGATCGAAGAGATCGCCCGCGCGGGCGCCACGGGCCTGGGCTTTGGCCTGCACTCGGAAATCGTCGCGCCATATCTGCTGCACTACGGCAGCGAGGCGTTGAAGCGGCATTACCTGCCGAAGCTGGCGAGCGCCGAGATGATCGGCGCAATTGCGATGACGGAGCCTGGTGCCGGCTCCGACCTGCAAGGCGTGCGCACCACCGCCACGCGCAGCAGCGACGGCAGTCACTACGTCCTCAACGGCTCGAAGATCTTCATCACCAACGGCTGGCACGCGGATGTGGTGATCGTGGTGGCGCGCACCACCCCCGAAGGCGGCGCCAAGGGCACGAGCCTCTTTGTCGTCGACACCAGCATGGAGGGCTTCAGCAAGGGCAAGCGCCTGAAGAAGGTCGGCATGAAGGCGCAGGACACCGCAGAGCTATTCTTCGACAACGTGCGCGTGCCCGCCGGCAACCTGCTCGGCGAGGAACATCGCGGTTTTGCCTACCTGATGCAGGAGTTGCCGTGGGAGCGCCTGCAAATTGCCATCACGGCCATCGCTTCGGCCGAAGGCGCGCTTGAATGGACGCTGCGCTACGTTCGCGAGCGCCAGGCCTTTGGCAAGTCCATCCTCGATTTCCAGACCGCGCGGCACGCGCTGGCGGAACTGAAAACCGAAGTGCAGATTGGCCGTGTGTTCGTCGACCAGTGCATCGCGCTCAAGCTGGCCGGCAAGCTCGATGCCGCCACGGCGTCCATGGCCAAGTACTGGACCACCGACCTGCAATTCAAGGTGATGGACCGCTGCGTGCAATTGCACGGCGGCTACGGCTACATGTGGGAATACCCCATCGCCCGCGCGTGGGCCGATTCGCGCGTGCAGCAGATCTACGGCGGCACCAACGAGATCATGAAAGAGCTGATCGCCCGCACCCTTTAACGAGCACGACCTTCAGGACGCAAAGTTATGGAAGCCTATATCTACGACGCCGTGCGCACGCCGCGCGGCAAAGGCAAGAAGGACGGCAGCCTGCACGGTGTCACGCCGCTGCGCCTGGCCGCGACCGCGCTGCGCGCCATCCGCGATCGCAACCAGCTCGACACGGCATTGGTGGACGACGTCGTGCTCGGCTGTGTGGAACCGGTGGGCGAACAAGGCGCGTGCATCGGCCGCGTGGCAGTCCTGTCGGCCGGCTATGCCGAGACGACGGCCGGCGTGCAGATCAACCGCTTCTGCGCCTCGGGCCTGGAGGCCTGCAACATGGCCGCTGCGCAGGTGATGGCCGGGCAGAGCGATTTCGCCATCGGCGGCGGCGTGGAAAGCATGTCGCGCGTGCCGATGGGCGCCAGCGGCGGCGCGTGGCCGGTCGACCCGGCGGCCGCCATCCCGCTGTACTTCGTGCCGCAAGGCGTGTCGGCCGACACCATCGCCACCAAATGGGGCTACAGCCGCCACGATGTCGATGCCTATGCCGCAGAGAGCCACCGCCGTGCGCATGCGGCCAGCACGGCCGGCTGGTTCACGGGTTCCATCGTGCCGGTGCGCGACCAGAATGGCCTGACCATCCTCGACCGCGACGAGATGATCCGCCCGCAGACCACCGTAGACACGCTCGCGCAGCTCAAACCGTCGTTTGCGGAACTGGGCGAGCAATACGGCTTTGACGCCGTGATCCGCCAGCGCTATCCGGAGCTTGAGCGCATCGAACACGTACATCACGCGGGCAACAGCTCGGGCATCGTCGATGGCGCCGCGGCCGTGCTGATCGGCAGCCGCGAGGCCGGCAAGCGCGCTGGCCTCAAGCCGCGTGCGCGCATCCGCAGCTTCGCAAGCATCGGCTCGGAGCCGTCGATCATGTTGACGGGGCCTTCGTACGCAGCCGAGAAGGCACTCAAGCGCGCCGGCATGTCTGCATCCGACATCGACCTGTACGAACTGAACGAAGCCTTCGCCTCGGTCGTGCTGCGCTTCATGGAGGTGCTGGCCGTGCCGCATGACCGCATCAACGTCAACGGCGGCGCCATTGCGATGGGCCATCCGCTCGGAGCGACGGGCGCCATGATTCTCGGCACGCTGCTCGACGAGCTGGAACGCCGTGGGGCAAGCACCGGCCTGGCCACGCTGTGCGTCGGTGCCGGCATGGGCACCGCCACCATCATCGAATGCCTTTGAGGAGCGTGCTGACATGATCGACATCACCATCGATACCGACGGCATCGCCACGCTCGCGTGGAACCAGCCGGGCCGTGCACAGAACGTGCTCAACGGCGAAACCTGCGCCGCCTTTTTTGCCGCCATCGAACGCGTGTGCGCGGATGCCAGCGTCAAGGGCATCCTCATCACCTCGGCCAAGGCGGATTTCATTGCCGGCGGCGACCTCGAATGGCTGCAGGCCAGCGACGACGCAGCCACGTTGTTCGAACGCACCTGCGACCTGCACCGCATGCTGCGCAAGCTGGAAACGTGCGGCAAACCCGTCGCCGCGGCGCTCCCCGGTTCAACCCTGGGTGGCGGGCTGGAGATTGCGCTCGCCTGCCACTATCGCGTAGCGGCCGACAACGCCCGCGCGCGCTTCGGTCTGCCCGAAGTCACGCTCGGCCTGTTGCCGGGTGGCGGCGGCACGCAGCGTCTGCCGCGCTTGATTGGTGTGCAGAAGGCGCTGCCGATGCTGCTGGAAGGCAAGCGCATCAAGGCGGCAGACGCGCTCAAGCTCGGCATTCTCGATGCGGTCGTCAATGCGGGCGACGAGGCCGATGCCGCGCGCACGTGGCTGCTGGGCGAAGGCCACACCCGCGCGCAGCAACCGTGGGACATCAAGGGCTACAAGGTGCCCGGCGGCGGCATCGCCAGCCCCGCCGTGCAGCAGCTCTTCACCGCGGCCAACGCCATGCTGCGGCAGAAAACCTACGGCAACTATCCGGCGGCGGCCAGCATCCTGTCGTGCGTGTACGAAGGCCTGATCACCGACCTCGATACGGGCCTCAAGACCGAAGCACGCTACTTCGTGCAGGCGGTGCTGTCGCCGGAGGCGCGGGCGATGATCCGTACCCTCTTCTTCAGCCTGAACGCAGCCAACAAGCTGGCCGCGCGCCCCGCCGATGTGCCGGTGCGCCGCTACGCCAAGATCGGCGTGCTGGGCGCGGGCATGATGGGCGCCGGTATCGCTTACGTCACCGCCAAGGCGGGGCTGCCTGTCGTGCTGCTCGACACCACGCAGGAAGCCGCCGAACGCGGCAAGGACTATTCACGCAAGCTCGTCGAGAAACAGGTACAGCGTGGCCGCCTGCATGCCGAACAGGCTGAAGCGCTGCTCGCGCGCATCCATCCGACCACGTCATACGCCGACCTGGATGGCGCGGGGCTCGTCGTTGAAGCCGTGTTCGAGCAGCGCGAGATCAAGGCCGACGTGACACGCCAGGCAGAAGCCGTGCTGTCGCCCGATGCCATCTTCGCGTCCAACACGTCTACGCTGCCGATTACGGGTCTGGCCGAAGCCAGCCAGCGTCCGGGCAACTTCATCGGGCTGCATTTCTTCTCGCCGGTCGACAAGATGCCGCTGGTGGAGGTGATCGTCGCCCGGCAGACCACGCGCGCCACGCTGGCGCAAGCGCTCGATTACGTCAAGGCGATCGGCATGACGCCCATCGTCGTCAATGACAGCCGCGGCTTCTATACGAGCCGCGTGTTTTCGACCTACGTGCTGGAAGGCCTGGCGATGCTTGCCGAAGGCGTGGCGCCTGCGCTGATCGAAAACGCCGGGCTGCTGGCCGGCATGCCGGTGGGGCCGCTTGCGTTGATCGACGAGGTTTCCAGTGAACTGATCCACAAGGTCAACCAGCAGACCCGCGCGGACCTGGGCGCCGCCTACATCGAGCGCCCGGGCGAAGCCGTGGCCGAGCGCATGGTCGCGCTGGGTCGCATCGGCCGCAAGGCGGGCCGGGGCTTCTACGACTATCCGGAAGGCGGCAGGAAGGCGCTATGGACGGGTCTGGCGAACGAGTACCCCGCTGCGGCCGCGCAACCCGATGTGCAGACGCTCGTCGATCGGCTCATCACCGTGCAGGCCGTCGAAACCGCACGCTGCCTGGATGAACGCGTGGTGACCGATCCACGCGATGCCGATGTTGGCGCGCTGCTGGGCTGGGGGTTCCCGGCCTTCCGGGGCGGGCCCGTTTCGCACATCCATCGGGTGGGGGTCAGCGCATTTGTCGAACTGTGCGACCGCCTCGCTGCGCAGCACGGCCGCCGCTTTGCGCCGCCCACCCTGCTGCGCGACATGGCAGAGCAGGACGCCGCGTTTTACGAACGCTAGCCCTGCGCCGCGGCGCAGCTACCGCGCGCGGCGCAAGCGCCGGGCAGGGCGTTGCGCCGCCCAAACACCAAGCAAGGGTAAGTCCGGGCACCGCCCACCCCCGGCAAACGATTGCGCTCCAGTTCGCCTGCCTCGTCGGTCGGGTTAAGCCACATGTGGTCCGCTCCGATATAGAGTGAGAGGCACATGACATTACCGACGCCGGGCACGCCGCACGCGTGCCTAGACAACTGGACCCGCAAACGCTGGAGTGGGGATGCCTGCAGCGCAATCGAAGGGCTCTTCTGGCGGCACGACAGCTACCACGCCACCGCAAGGATGGCGGTGCGAACTGTTGTCGCCGCTCAACATCGCGGCAGTGGTGGGCTTGTTGTTCATCTGGTCGTTCACGTTCCATCAACTCACCCAGGAGCGCGAGCGGCTGACGCGCGATGCCCAGGCACGCACGCAGGTCGAAGCCCAGGCGTTTGGTGAGTATTCACTGGGCAGCGCGCGGCGCGTCTCGGAATTCCTGCTCGATCTGCGCGCGAGCTGGCTGGCCGGCCGCGAAGTGTTCGAGCAGGTCATCCATGAACGGCAGGAAGTGGTGCGCGACCTGACGTTCCAGGTGGCCGTGATCGACGAGAACGGGATGCTGCTCTATTCCAGCATCGGCCCCGTGACGGACCGCCTCGACCTGAGCCAGCGCGAGCACTTTCGCGTCCACAAGGAATCGGGCGGCCGCGATGTGCTCTTCATCAGCGACCCGGTGCAGGGGAAGGTCTCGAAGAAGTGGTCGATCCAGTTCACGCGGCCCATCCTCAAGGCCGGGCAGTTTGCCGGCGTCGTGGTCGTGTCGGTCAGCCCGGAACAGTTCGCCAGCTTTGCCAATACGCTGGCCGTGGGCAAGGACGGGGCTGCCACGATCATCCGCGAGTCAGGTCAAGTCCTGGCCCGCGTGCCCAACCCCACCGCGGGTATCGAAAAGCCGCCGCGCCGCCGCCAGTTCAATCGGCCGGGCGCGCTGGAGACGGGCAGCTACCGTGTGGTGTCGGGCACCGACGGTGTGGAGCGCATCATTGGCTATCACCATGTGCCCGAAATCGGGCTGTACTTCCTGGTGGGCGAGTCGGTCGCCTCGGTGATGGCGCCTTACGACAGCTATCGACGCACCGCCCTGGTGGAGGCAGCCGCCTCTACGTTGCTGCTCGCCCTGCTGTATTTCACGCTGCGCCACCAGGGCGCGGAGCGCAGACGGCACCTTGAAGAGATGCGCCTGGCGTCCTTGGTGTATGCGTCGAGCAGCGAAGCGATGATGGTGACCACGCTCGACGGGCAAGTGGTCGATGTGAACCCGGCCTTTACCGTCACCACGGGCTATACGGCGCAGGAATTCAAGGGCCAATCCAGCGACGCGATCCGCTCGGAATGCAATGAGGCCAGCGTGATCGACGCCATGCGCGAAGGGGTTTCGACCCGGGGCTCGTGGAGCGGCGAATACCTGATCCGCCGCAAGAATGGCAGCGAGTTCCCCGCGCTGCTCACCGTCGACACCTTTGCCGACAGCGCGCTGGGCGAGCCGCGCCGGGTTGCGCTCATCCACGACATGACGGAGAAGAAGCGTGCCGAAGAGGTCATCTGGCGGCAGGCCAACTTCGACCCGCTCACCGAGCTGCCTAACCGGCACATGTTCTACAACCGCCTGCGCCACGAGATCGCCCGGGCGCGTCAGGCATCTACACAGCTGGCGCTGCTGTTCATTGATCTGGACCGCTTCAAGGAAGTGAACGACACGCTCGGCCACGACCAGGGCGACGTCCTGCTCAAGGAGATCGCCCGGCGCATCTCGGCCATCGTGCGCGGCACCGATACGGTCGCGCGGCTGGCGGGTGACGAGTTCACCATCATCCTGCCGGACCTGCCCGATGCCGGCGCGGCCACGCCCATCATCCGCGCGCTGCTCGCACGCATTGCGGCGCCGCTGCAGCTTGGTGAGGAAAGCGTGGAAGTATCGGCCAGCATCGGCGTGGCGATGTACCCGCGCGATGCCGACAGCGCGGAATCGTTGCTCGTGCGCGCAGACCAGGCCATGTTTGCGGCGAAGAGCGCGGGGCGCAACCAATGGGCCGTCTTTACCCCGGCATTGCAGCGCGCCGAGCAGGAACGCCTGCGCGTGACCAGCGACTTGCGCGTGGCACTCACGCAGGGACAGCTTGCGGTGCACTATCAGCCGATCGTCGATCTGCTGACGGGCAAGGTGCGCAAGGCAGAGGCGCTGATCCGCTGGACGCACCCCGTGCGGGGCGAGATCGATCCGGCGGATTTCATACCGGTGGCCGAAGACAGCGGGCTCATCGTCGACATCGGCAAGTGGGTGCTGAACCAGGCGCTGGATCAGCTCACGCAATGGCACGCCACGCTCGACAACACGCTGCAGGTGTCGGTCAACAAATCGCCGCTGGAGTTCCGCGCGCACCAGTCGAGCAACGAGTCCTGGCCCAAGGTGGTGGAGCGCCGGGGGCTTGCGCCGCACAGCCTGGTCGTCGAAATTACCGAAGGCTCGTTGATGGCCGACAGCGCCGAGGTGGTCGAGCACTTGCACGAGTTCAGGCGCGCGGGTGTCGACATCGCACTCGACGATTTCGGCACCGGGTATTCGTCGCTGTCGTACCTCAAGCGCTTCGACATCGACTTCATCAAGATCGACCAGTCGTTCGTGCGCAGTCTGGCGCATGATCCGAAGGACATCGCGCTGTGCAGCGCCATCGTCAGCATGGCGCACGCGTTGCGCATCAAGGTCATAGCGGAAGGCATTGAAACCGAGGAGCAGAAAGCGATCCTGGTGGCGGCAGGTTGCGATTACGGCCAGGGCCACCTCTTCTGCCCGCCGGTGCCGCCTGCTGCGTTTGAAGCGTTTGTGCTCAACGGGCAGCTTGCAGAAACCTAGGCGGCCCCAGGGGTGCTGCGTCGGTCAATCGCCGGCCGTCACATTGGCGGTCGTCCAGCACCGCTAGATACCGCGGGCCGCGCCTGCGCGCTCGCCAATCACCGCGCGGTTCTTGCCTTCGTGCTTGGCCTGATACAGCGCGAGGTCTGCGGCTTCGATGAGCGTGGTGGTCGGAACGTCGTGCATCGGCGTCACCACCGCGCCGCCGATACTGACCGTCACGTATCCGCCCGTGGACGAATGCATGTGCGGCACCTGCAAGGCCTCGATCGCGCTGCGGATTTTTTCGGCCAGCTGCTTCAAGCCCTCGGCGCTGTTGCCGGGCAGCACAACGGCAAATTCCTCGCCGCCGAAACGCGCCGCCAGATCCCCGGGTCGGCCCAGGCATGCTTCCACCGTGCTGCCGATGCGCTTGAGCGCCTCGTCTCCCGCCACGTGGCCATACGTGTCGTTATAGAGCTTGAAGTTGTCGACATCGATCATCAGAAACGAGAGCGTCGTGCCTTCGCGTGCGCCGCGCCGCCATTCCGCGCTCAGGTATTCGTCGAGGTAGCGGCGGTTGGCCAGACCCGTCAGGCCATCGGAATTCGTCAGGCGGCGCAGCTCGAGATTGGCTTCGAGCAACTGCTGCTGCGACTGGCGCAACGCGCGGTAGGCCTCGTCGCGCTGCAGCAGGTTGACGAACGAGCGCGAGTGATAGCGGATACGTGCCAGCAGTTCGATGCGGTCCGGCAGCTTGACGAGGTAGTCGTTGGCACCGGCGGCAAACGCGGCGCTCTTGATGACCGGTTCTTCCTTGGTCGACAGCACGATGATGGGCACGTCGCGCAGCACCGGATTGGCACGGTAGTCCCGTACCAGCGTCAGGCCGTCGGTGCCCGGCATCACCAAGTCTTGCAGGATGACGGTGGGGCGGGTCTGGATGGCGGCGATCATCGCCTCGTCCGAGCGCGCACAGTAGTGGAAATCGATGCGGTCTTCACCGGCCAGGGCCTGACGAATGGCCTCTGCGACGATGGCCTGGTCATCTACCAGCAACACCATCACCGGAACATCGGCGGCCGCCGGGGTACGCAGCAGCGCGCGCGCGGCTTCCAGCGCGGCGTCCGCTGCAGGGATGGGCTTGGTTTCGTCCGGACCGTCCGGATCATCCGGCATCTCAGTTGGGTGGTTGGTCATGTGATGCTCCCCGTGTCTGGTTATGTGTGTTTGATGGCCCGTGCGTGCTTCATGCGCGCACGAGCGTGATGAGTTCGTCGGCGATGCGGCCAAGCGGCAGGATGACGCGCGCCGCATCCAGCGCGGCCGCCGCCTTGGGCATGCCGTACACCGCGCTGGTCGCCGCGTCCTGCGCGATGGTGTGATAACCCTTGGCGCGCATGGCCTTGAGGCCGATGGCGCCGTCGCGGCCCATGCCCGTAAGCAGCACGCCGATGGCGCTGCCCCGCCAGTGCTCGACCACGCTGTGGAAGAACACGTCCACCGACGGCCGATACGGCGTGCCGGCCGGCTCCGGCGTGTAGCCGAAGGTGCCGCCGGGCAGCACATGCATGTGGTCGTTGGTGGCGGCGAGCAGCACCTCGCCTGCGCGCGGCCGGTCACCTTCCGCGGCCACGCGCACCGTCAGTACCGTCTGGCCGTTCAGCCATTCGGCCATCCCGGCAGCGAAGGCCTTGTCAACGTGCTGGATCACGGCAATGCCCGCCCCAAATTCGGCCGGCAGTTTGCCCAGCACGGTCGCGAGCGCAGTGGGGCCGCCCGCAGAGGCGCCGATCGCCACCAGCGGCACCACGCAGTCACGCCCTGGCGTGCCGACACGGGGCCTTGGCGCAACAGGCTTTTCCAGCAAGCGGCCGATCTGGTCGATCTTGGTAAGCAACGGGTGGTTGGCATCGGCATCCGGGCCGCCGCCCAGCGTGGGCGTATCCACCGCGTCCAGCGCGCCGGCGCCCATTGCCTCGTACACGCGCCACGCGTTGGCCCCCACGCTGCTGGTCACCACCAGGATCGCGCACGGGTTGCGCGACGCCATGATGCGGCGGGTGGCTTCAACTCCGTCAAAGCGCGGCATGATCAGATCCATCAGCACCACGTCAGGCGGTTGCGCGGCGCAGAATTCCACCGCCTGCGCTCCGTCGGTCGCCACCCACAGCACGCGGTGCTCCGGCCTGCGCGCGATGGTGCGGCGCATGGCTTCCACCGCCAGCGGCATATCGTTGACGATGCCGATATTCATGTCCGCGCTTCTCCAATCAGGTCGCGCACTGCGTCGAGCAGTGCTTCATCGTGGAAACTGCCCTTGGCCAGGTAGTAGTCCGCGCCAGCATCCAGGCCACGGCGGCGGTCTTCTTCGCGGTCCTTGTACGACACCACCATCACCGGCAGCGCCTTGAGCGCCGCGTCGCGCTTGATCAGTGTGACCAGCTCGATGCCGTCCATGCGCGGCATGTCGATGTCGGTGACGACGAGGTCGAAGTCGGCGCCACGCAAGGCGTTCCAGCCGTCCATGCCGTCCACCGCCACGGTGACGGCATAGCCGCGTTTTTCCAGCAGCTTGCGCTCCAGCTCGCGCACTGTCAGCGAATCGTCCACCACCAGCACGTGCTTGCGCTGCTGCACGGCCACGCCCTGCGCCCGCTGCACCTTGTCGAGCTGCCCCCCGCGCACGAGCTTGTCGACCGAACGCAGCAGGTCGTCCACATCGACGATCAGCACCGCGTCGCCGTTCTCCATCAATGCACCGGCGGCGATGTCGCGCACCTTGCCAAGCCGCGCATCCAGCGGCTGCACCACCAGCATGCGTTCACCCAGAAAGCGATCGACGGCGATGCCGTAGGTTTCGGGGCCTTCGCCAATGACCACCACCGGCACGCTGTCACGCGCTTCGCCGGGCGGTTGCGTGCCGAGCAACTGATGCGCCGTCACCAAACCCACGGGACGGCCTTCGAAGCTGAAATGCTGCTGCCCTTCCAGCATGTCGATCTCGGCGCGGGCCAGCTCCAGCGTGCGCCGCACATAGGCCAGCGGAAACGCATAGGCCTCGCCGCCCACGTCCACCAACAGGCTGCGGATGACGGACAGCGTGAGCGGCAACTGCAGCATGAAGCGCGTGCCGCGCCCCGGCTCGTTGTGGATGCGAACCGTGCCGCGCACCGCCTTGACCATTTCGTGCACGGCATCGAGTCCGACGCCGCGGCCGGACACATCCGTCACCTGCTCGCGCATGGAGAAGCCCGGCAGCAGCAGGAAGTCGAGCAACTCGTGGTCCGACAGGCGGCTGGCCGTGTCTGCGTCGGACAACCCCCGCCGCACCACGGCCGCGCGCACCGCTTCCAGGTCAATGCCGGCGCCATCGTCCGCCACGGTAATCAGCAGCTTGCCGGCGCTGTGGCGCGCCTCCAGCGTAATGGAGGCCTCTGCCGGCTTACCCTGGGCTTCACGGGCTTGCGGCGTTTCCACGCCGTGGTCAACGGCGTTGCGCAACAGGTGGCCCAGCGGGGCATCGAGCATGTCGAGAATGTCGCGGTCAACCTGCGTGGCCTCGCCGACGATGTTGAAGCGCACCCGCTTGCCCAGCGAGCGGGCCAGGTCGCGCACCACGCGCGGATAGGCGTGCGTGGCATCCCCGAAGGGACGCATGCGGCATTGCAGCGCCTCGTCGTACAACTGCTGCGCAAGGTGCGTGCTGCGCCGGTCGAAGCGATCAAGATCGTCGATGTGCTCACCCAACGTCTGCTGCATGTGGCCGAACATCTGACGCACGTCGTTAAGTGCGGCATGCATGTCGGCGTCCGCATGACGGTCGAGCCGTTCGACCAGCGTCTCGTAGAGCGCGTCCAGCGCCAGCGCGGCGGCACGGTGGCTGCGTTTGACGCGCAGCATGGATTCACCGAACGGCTTGAGCCAGCGGGATTCCACCAGCGATTCGCCCGACAGGCTGAGCAGGCGGTCGAGGTTGTCGGCACGCACACGCAGCATGCGGTGCGGGTCGCGCGTGGTGCCGATGGACGCACGGTTCTGTGCGGGTGCCGACGGCTCGGGCGCTCGTGCCGGTGACGCCGGTGACGCCGGTGGTCCCGGGGGAGCTGACAAGGCCGCCACTTCAGCGTTCAGCAGCGCCATCGCGGCTTTCATCGTGGCGTCTTCGGCGGCCGGTTCAGCGTCGGCAAACGTTGTAGCCGCAGGCGCAAGCGCAGCCGCAGCGCCCTCGGGCGCGGAGAATGCGGCCAGCACGGCATCCACTTCGGCGCGCGGAACCTGCCCGGCGGTGCCGGGTTGACCGACGCGCAGCAACAGATCCGTGCCGCGCAACAACACATCGACATGCGCGGCGGTCAGCACGAGCGTGGCGCGCTGTGCTGCAACGAACCACTCCTCCATGCGGTGCGCAACGTCCACACCGTCCTGCAGGCCAACGATGCGCGCGGCACCCTTGAGTGAATGCGCGGCACGCATGCAGGCTTCCAGCGCCGCGGCATCGGCAGGGCACGCTCCAGTGTCAGCAGGCCGGTGGAGAGCACGCGCGCCTGCGTCTGCGCCTCTTCATGAAACAGCGCCAGCAGCGATTGGCGGCCCAGATCGTCATCCATGCTCATCGCAGGCTCCGGGCAATCGAGTCGAACACGCGATCGGTGTCGAGCAGACCAATGGTGACATCGCGCCATGCCAGCACGCCGCGCGCGTGCGCCGTGGTCGCGTGCGTGAGTGTGGACGGCACCGGCAGCAGCGCGGTGGCCGGAAAGCGCAGCACGCCTTCCACCTCGTCCACGGGAAAAACGGCAGGTTCATCGTGGTGCGCTGCCACGAGCAGCCGCGCATAGCCATTGCGCCCGGCGTACTTGCTGCCCGTGCGGTCCAGGCCCAGCAGCTCGCCCAGCGACACCGCCACCGTCAGCGCCCCGCGAATGTTGACCAGCCCCAGCACCACCCGGTTACGCCGATGCGGCAGGGTGTGGATAGCGCGCGGCGTATCGATCTGCCGAAGCGCGGCGGCCGGCAGCGCGAGCCATTCGTCGGCGATGCGGAAAACGAGCACGGCCAGCTCCGCACTGGCGTGCTCCAGCGCCCGCAGCGGCACGGCCGTACGATGCGCCTGCGCGGCGGCTTCCAGGTCGGCATCGCTTAGCGCGCGATCGAGCAGCGCAGCCGCCCCCTCTTCGAAGACGGGGCAATTCAGGCAGCGCGAATACGTGGTCAGGCGCGGACAGGATTGATCGCCGCGCGTGCCGATGCGGTTCCAGCAGTCATCAACGAGCGTGGTAACGCCCGCGTGGTCATGGACGGCGTGCGCCATGCGTTCCTCGTGTGTGCTCCGGTGTTTCGGATTCGGATGATGCGGATGGCCTCTTGCCCTGGCGTGCCAGCGCGCGCTCCGCACGCAGCATGAGCTGGCGTGCGGCCACGTTGTCGCCCGCCACGTCGAGCAGCGCGGCAAGATGCGTCAGCGCTTCATAGTGTGCGGGTTCCAGGTACAGCGCCTTGCGGTAAAAATCGCCGGCATCGGCATGACGGCCCGCGCGCATCGGCAATCAGGCCGAGCAGGTAGAAGGTGTCGGCTTCAGGCGCGCGCAGGTTGGCGATCTCCAGCGCCACGCGCTCGGCCTCGTCCAGATTGCCGGCGTCGGCCAGTCGCCGCGCTTGTGCCACCGTGGGCGGCTCACCGAGCACGGCCTCAATCTCGGGAATGGTGGGCAGCAACGGGCGAGCGGCGAGGCCCAAGGGCGCCGGGTTGGGTCTGGAGGGGGCCGGCACACGCGCCGCCACTGGCCGCACCGGCACCGACGGCAAAGCCACGCCGGGCAGACCGACCGCAGCGGAAACCGGCTCGGGCGGCAGCGGCAAACGGAACGGCAACGGTGCCCGCGCCCCCGTCTCGGTTGCGGCGGTGCGTTGAAATGCAAACGCCAGCGGGATCCGCGCTGACGTCATGGCATGGCGCATCATCAGGCCGGTTTCAGCGGGGCCGACGAAGATCATGCCGTCTTCCGCCAGTTGTGAATCGAGCCGCCGGATCGCCTGGTCCTGTGCATCACGGTGGAAATAGATCAGCACGTTGCGGCAGAAGATGAAGTCGTAGCGCGTGTCATCGGCCGGCGCGTCCGATAGGTTGCCTTGCGCGAAGCGCACCAGCCCGCGCACGGTATCACTCAACTGCCAGCTGCCGTCGCTGCCGGTGAAATGCCGGTCGCGGAAGGTGAGCGGATGGCCCCGGAACGCATTGCGCCCGTAAACGGCACGCCTTGCCTGTTCAATGGCGCGTGCGCTGATGTCGATGGCGTCGATGGTGAAGCGTGCGGGGTCGATGCCGGCATCGAGCAAGGCCATTGCCGCGGAATACGGCTCTTCGCCGGTCGAGCACGGCGCACTCAGGATGCGCAGTACGCGCATCGGCTCGCGCGCGAGTTTTTCGCCCACCACACGGGCAAGCGTGACGAAAGCCTCCCGGTCTCGGAAGAACCACGTTTCGGGCACCACCAACGCCTCGATCAGGGCCTGCCGTTCGTCGGGCGCGGTGTTCAGGCGCAGCCAGTACGCGTCGAGCGCCGCCGCGTCCACCGTGTCGCGCATGCCGCGCGCGGCGAGCATTGCACGCGTGCGGTCCAGCACAGCACGCTCCAGGGCGTTCGTGCCGAGCGACGGCGCGTCAATGCCGGTCTCATGCGAGAGCCAGGCTTCAAAGCGGGGGTCGACGGCCACCATGATGCTCAGCCAACGGCTGCTGGAAACAGCAGCGCACGCACGTGCGCGTCCAGCATCGCCTCGGTGTCCACGCGCTGAACGAGACCGTCGTCCAGGCTGGCCACGGGGCCCAGCCAGCGGGCATCGGGCGTGGCGACACCGCTGCCGGCAAAGCTGGCATCGTCGATACGTCGGGTGTGCGTGGCGTGCTCCAGCACCAGGCCCAGCAGTGGTGCGTCGTCACCGCGGATGCCGGCTTCATAGCGCACCAGCACCAGACGCGTGGAGCGCAGCGGCCGCGCCGGACGGCCCAGGGCAAGCTGGGGCACGTCGATCACCGGCACCGGTGAGCGGATATGGCCGCGTGCCGGTCATGCGCAGCGTGGCGGCCAGC
>QFCD01000495.1_pt1 | contig 91974 bp, 84 predicted proteins | sample 5346081 | NCBI WGS metagenome assembly QFCD01 (sample SAMN09062251, study PRJNA434731) | Human gut metagenome, whole genome shotgun sequencing project. | isolation source: stool timepoint A gemcode assembly | host: Homo sapiens | collected 2015 | reverse complement strand
TAAACTTTTCTAAAGAGAGTTTTGAATCCAAATATACTTTTCTGATTTCTAGGTTATACAAAATGCTTTTATAGATCTCAAAATCAACTTTTCTTCCGGGCGCTCCTTTCTCGGTAGACAGTGTATTCCACTGCCGTTCTGCATCTTTAAACAGCTTTTCTTTCTGCGTTGTAGTAGAAAGCTCATTGCTTTGCGTTTGAAATAGAGCATCCATATTTTAGTCAGTTTCTATAATAGCCATAATTTCATCGGACAAAAGTACCCATTTTACTCTATTCTGCAAGACTTTCCACTAAAAATCTTTATAAAATACAGGAATATTTTAAGAAATAGGAATATCTCTATATTCTTTACCTTACAAACAACCATAGAAAGCCCCATAGACCTATTAAAACAAGACATTACTTTCACTATACACCTTAATATAATAGCATAAGTACGCCGAAGAAGTTAAACTTATAACAGTCAAAATATAGCTTAGTCTCTATAAAGCGGAATCCAGAACTTGTAAATTATCCCTTTATTCAACAAAACAAACCAGAAAAGAACAAAATAATCCAATATAAATATGTCATTCATTTTCTAATTAAGAATTATTCAAACTCCCTAAACATGGGATTTTTTTTGTTCACCCATAAATACATTTTAACTAATATAGCTTACCGTATCACTTCTATTAACTAAAATAGAAAAAAAGATATTTAATAATCATTTTTTACATTCATATAAAGACAATTTTTATCACCTTTACACATCTTATCTATATATTTGGCTACCTTTGGACAAAAGTCACTATATTTGCGTTTATGAAAACATATACAAGCAATCACATCGTATTTTTTTCGCCTACACATACGTCTGCGAAAATAGCCCGTGCCATCGGAGAAAGTATAGGTATGGGCAGAAGAATAGAAATAGATCTCACTACGGATGAGAATAGTAGCCCGATAGAAATCAAAGATTCTATCACGATCATTGCAGTTCCTGTGTATGCAGGCAGGGTAGCCCCAATAGCATTGCAACGGCTACGAAGATTAAAAGGCAACAATGCTCCGGCTATCTTAGTCGCTGTATATGGTAACCGCGATTACGAAGATGCACTGGTCGAATTGAGAGATGAAACTATTCAATTGGGATTCACCCCACTGGCTGCCGGTGCCTTTATTGGTGAACACAGCTACAGCCGTCCTAATATGCCCATTGCAGAAGGCCGTCCGGATGTTACCGATTTACAGATTGCGGAACAATTTGGAAAAGACTGTCTGACAAAACTGGAGAAGGATGAAACATTATCCGATTTTTACCTAAAAGGAAACATACCTTATCGCTTTGTTGGCCCCTCTACTCCTGCCGCTCCAGTCTGCACTGAAGAATGCTTCGCCTGTGGCGAATGCATCGAAGTATGTCCTACTCATGCCATTGCTTTAAGCGATGAAGGAAAAATAGAAACAGAGATTACCAAATGCATCAAGTGCTGCGCTTGCGTAAAAGAATGCCCTAATGGTGCACGAGTTTTTGATACTCCTTACACCCCCATGCTACACCAAAAATGTGCGGCACGCCGTGAACCTGAACTATTTATATAATGAATAACAGAGATAAAAGAGTCTTGGTAGGAATGAGTGGCGGAATAGATAGCTCCGCCACTTGCATCATGCTGCAAGAACAAGGATATGAAGTGGTAGGAGTTACCATGAGAACGTGGGATGTCCCTTCCCGCTTTTCCACCCCCGGTCAAGATGAACCTGATGATGTACTGGAAGCAAGGGCCTTGGCAGAACGGTTGGGAATAGAACACCATGTAGCTGATGTGAGGAAAGAGTTCAAACAGATTATTGTAAAACACTTCATAGATGAGTATATGCAAGGAAGAACTCCCAATCCTTGTGTCCTTTGCAATCCGCTATTCAAAGAGCGAATTCTCTGTGAATGGGCAGACCAAGCGAATTGCGCCCATATCTCTACCGGGCATTATTGCAGACTGGAAGAACGGAAGGGAAAACTGTATATAGTAGCGGGAGATGACCAGACAAAAGACCAATCCTATTTTCTATGGAAACTTCCTCAGGAGATACTTCAACGTTTTCTCTTTCCACTGGGAACTTATACCAAGCAGGAGGTACGGGAATATCTCCGACAAAAAGGATTCGAAGCGAAAGCCCGTGGAGGTGAAAGTATGGAAATCTGCTTTATAGAAGGGGATTACCGAAACTTTCTGCGTTCGCAATGCCCGGATATTGACACCCAAGTAGGACCGGGATGGTTTGTAAATAGCAAAGGAGTCAAGATAGGTCAGCACAAAGGCTTTCCTTATTATACAATAGGCCAACGGAAAGGATTGGAAATCGCTTTGGGGCATCCAGCATACGTACTACGCATCAATGCAGAAAAGAATACAGTCATGTTAGGAGATGCCGAGGAACTTAAAGCAGAATATATGTTGGTAGAGGACTATCATATCACAGAAATGCAGGATTTACTGCAATGCAAGGACTTGTCAGTACGTATCCGCTATCGCAGCAAGCCTATTCCGTGTCAAGTGCTCGTATTAGATGAAAAACAACTATTGGTCCGTTTCCTTTCCGAAGCATCCGCCATCGCTCCCGGACAATCAGCCGTTTTTTACGAGGGGAAACGAGTATTGGGAGGTGCATTCATAGCTTCACAGCGCGGCATCCGAAAAATTGCCGCAGATAACCAAGATAAATTTTAGATGATGAAAACATATATCGGATATCTTATTTTCATGTGCAGCTTATTATTATGCAGTTGCCAACAGACCACAAGCAATCCTCGTTTCTACGACGAGGGCGTATCGCAAGAACTGGCAACACTGCGCAAACAGGAGATTAAGGAGTTGAAGTATAAGCTATATTTCTCCATTCCTGAACAGAAATCAGTACCGGTAAATGGAGAGATTACCATTGAATTTAATCTGGATGCACCGCAAGAAATTATTCTCGACTTCAGAGAAAAGCCTGAAAAAATAAAATCGGTATCCGTCAATGGACAAACTGCCCGTTATGAATTCCATAACGAGCACATCATCCTACCTGAAAAAAACATAGTAGAAGGAAAAAATAATATCACGATCAAATTTATTGCCGGAAACCAGTCGCTAAACAGAAATGATGAATTTCTGTATACGCTATTAGTGCCAGACCGTGCCCGTACCTTATTCCCTTGTTTCGAACAGCCGAATCTGAAAGCCACATTTTCCTTACGACTGGATATACCAACAGAATGGAAAGCTGTTTCCAATACCTATATTACTAAAGAAGAAACAAAAGGCAACTGCAAAACAGTAACTTTTGCCCCAACTGAACCATTAAGCACTTATCTTTTTTCCTTTGTCACCGGTAAATTAGAACATCAAGAATATATAGAAGGTAACCGGAAAATCTCAGCATATTACCGCGAAACAGATTCTAAAAAAGTAGCTCAATTAGATACCATCTTCAAACAAGTGACCGCTTCGCTGAACTGGCTGGAAGAATATACCAATGTTCCCTATCCTTTTGCCAAATACGATTTTATTATCTTGCCGGGATTCCAATATGGAGGTATGGAGCACACAGGCGCCACCTTATATAATGACACGCAAATGTTCCTAAGCGAAAATCCCACTCCGGATGAAGAACTTCGCCGAACCCAATTAATCGCCCACGAAACCGCCCACATGTGGTTCGGCGATTTAGTAACGATGAACTGGTTTGATGATGTCTGGACTAAAGAGGTATTCGCCAATTATTTTGCAGCTCTGATTACCGAACCATTATTCCCGCAAGTCAATCACCAGCTGAATTGGATGAAGACTTATACAGCCGCATCCTTGTCAGAAGACCGTACACCCGGAACCACTGCTATCCGGCAACCGCTAGATAACCTTCAAAATGCAGGATTAATTTATGGACAGATCATTTATAACAAAGCTCCTGTCATGATGGTAAAACTGGTGGAATCAATGGGAAAAGAAGCATTTCGGGAAGGGATTCAAGAATATTTAAAAACTTACGCTTACGCCAACGCTACTTGGGATGACTTGATACAAATTCTAGACAGTAAAACAGAGCAAGATCTAGCCGCTTTCAGCGATGTATGGGTAAACCAAAAAGGAATGCCGATAATCAAATTCGAAATATCAGACAAACAGTTGACCATACATCAGCAAGATCCATATCAAAGAGGATTAAACTGGCCTCAAAAATTCAATATCACCCTTTGCGGAACAAGGGACACAACGATAGAAGCCAGTCTGACAGACAGCTTATGCCGTATTACGTTACCCTTTACCCCCACCCGTATTCTGCCCAATACGGACGGGAGAGGATATGGTTTGTTTGTTCCTGACAACAACAGTCTCCATTGGCTGCTGGAACATTGGCAAGAAATAGACAATGAAACAACCCGACAGGCAGTTTTAATGATGATGCATGAAAATTATCAAGCAAAAGGAATTCCGAATACTGCATGGATGAATGCATTACTCAACGGAATACATTGTGAAAAGAACCCGTTGATAGCTTCAACATTAACCAATTACCTGTCCTCTCCTCTGCAAGAGATATCTTCGGCAGAACGTGATAAAATAGAAAATGAGCTTTATAAACTCAGCCATTCTCATCCGATTCCTTCTTGTCGCATCCAGTTATTACGCCTTCTGATTACAGAAGCAGCAAGTCCGACTATGATTCAGTGCCTCTATTCCTTATGGAAAACCGAAAGAGTCCAACAATTAAATGAAAGAGATTACACTACATTGGCCTACGAACTGGCCTTGCGCATACCTGAGCAAGGAAAAGAAATACTTCAGACACAACGCCAACGCATCCACAATCCGGACCGTCTACGCCAATTCGATTTCATATCACGTGCGATGACTGCCGATACTTTAAAATTGGACAGTTTATTCCGATCTTTATTGCAAGCGGAAAACAGAAGGATTGAGCCTTGGGCAGCTACAACCTTAAGCTATCTGAATCATCCTACAAGACAAGATTATGCGGTGAAATATATCCGTCCGGCATTGGAAAAACTGACAGAAGTTCAACGCACCGGAGATATCTTTTTCCCTCGCAATTGGGTCGGGGCTTTATTAAGGAATCACGATAGCGAAGCGGCCTACAAAGAAGTAGAAGCTTTTTTATCGGTTTATCCCGACTATCCGCCTTTATTAAAAAACAAAATACTGCAAGCGGCTTATCCTCTTTACAGAAAATATGCAGATAAGAAAAAATAAACTGAAAGAATCAAGGATTCATTACACCTTGATAGACAGCATGGCGTAATGTACCCTTTTCATCATCGCTATCATAGTCCCAGTACATAGCCCCCAGCATCCCTTTCTGATGCAGGAACTGGCACTTGAATGCGATGGACTGGGCATTCTCATAATTAACGACCACATGTCCTTGCGAATTTATCATATAAGGAACTTGTGCCGCACTATCCCAACAACTCTGTAAAGAATCCAAAGCGATAATATGACGATAATCCAATAATTCTGGAGCTTCATTAGTCCCATGCCCATAGAACGGAATACCCAATACCAAGCGTCCGACAGGAAAACCTGCGGCAACATGGGCGGCAACCGCATCCTCGCAAGACCATTCCTCAGTCATTTCCGAACGGTACAAGGCCGAATGGTGATTAGGAGATTCCTCCATATCGTATGTCATGATATTGACATAATCCACATAAGGTTCGACAGCCTTTAAGTTGTAATATTTGGCACCTGCCTGTGTAGCAATGGTCAGCAGTTTGTCTTTACCGATAGCATGGCGTATATCCTTCATCAACAAAGAAAAGTTATCAGTATCTTCCGGCGAAAAAGATACACCGGCAGTTCCTATACCGGGATATTCCCAATCTATATCAATTCCGTCCAAATCAAACTGGTCTATCACCCGTTTACAATCTGCGGCAAACGCCATACGTGTACTATCTGTCTGTGCCATCTCACTAAACCGACTGCTTCCCCACCCGCCTACGGACAGCAAAACTTTCAAAGACGGTTTTTTTTCACGCAGCCCCACTACCATTTGCAAACGTGGTTCATTATCTATACGTATTCCTTTGAAATTATCTGTAACATGCCCGAACGCATAATTAATATGAGTCAAACATGCCGGATCAGGCGTACTTTCTCCCCATGAGGTGACATATGCCAAAACCACATATTTCGATTCATTCTCCGCTACCTCAATCTGCGAAGACCGCTTTTTGTCCTGACAGGCAACCACCAGCAGCAAAAAGGAAAGACCTGCTATTAATTTAAAGGTTCTCATACATAATAAAAGAGTTTAAAACAATGAGAGCTATCCGATTTATCTGTAACCGGCAGCAAACTCTTTTGAAATCGAATTATTCAAACTCATACAAACATCGGCACTGAAATCCTTTCCACAACGAATCACATGGTCCCAGTCATCTTCCGACAGTTCATCCAAATCATCCCGGCGGATACGATATTTTAGCAATCCGAAAACTACTCCGGCGTTAAAATTATCTCCGGCTCCCACCGTACTGACAGTCTGCAAAGGATCCACTTCATAATGCTTTTTTATATTCTTTGTATACAGGCGAATTCCTCTTCCACCGTGCGTGCAAATAAAATGCGGACAATAAAATTCAATCTTACTTTTATAAACCTTATCCGCATCTGTCAAACCAAACATATTCTCAAAATCCTCAACGGAGCCGCGAATGATATCAGCATATTCAAAATTCTCAAGAATAACAGGAAGCAGCTTTATCGCCTCGTTCTTGTGAGTACTGCGGAAATTCACGTCATAATAAATGATAGCCCCTTTTTCACGAGCTTTATCCAACAGTTCTTTCACCTTATCACGCAATTGAGGCGTTACAGCATAATAAGAGCCGATCATCACAATGTCATCCCGATGTATTTCAGGCATTGTCACATCCAGCCTCAACCGTGGATAATCTTTATAAAAAAGATATTCAGCATCATTCTGTTCATTCAGAAAAGCTAAAGACACAGGTGACTTTCCTTCAGGAAACACGTTCACATGATCTGTGCTTACTCCATTCTCTCGCATAAACTTCAGAATGATATCACCCACTTTGTCATTTCCCGTTTCACTGATAAAAGTTACATTGACTCCCAAACGCCCCAATGAAATAATTCCATTGAAAACCGAGCCACCGGGAACAGCTGCCGTAGGTTGGCTATCTTTAAAAAGAATATCCAGAATGGTTTCACCTATACCTATTACTTTTCTCATTTTTATATTTACGATTTATATACATAAAACCGGAACACAAATGACACAAATCCTTTAATAAAATGCTATTTGTATTATTTGTGTCCTTTGCGTTCCGGTTCTATTTTATTTTACTTACTTAACTCGCGTGAACGCTCACCTAAGTACCCTCCATGATGGCGTTTGCTATACTCTTCGATGGTAAAACCGGTCTTTTTCATGGTTTCCACTACCAAAATATCACCTATCACGGTCATAACTGTAGTTGAAGTTGTGGGGGTCATACCCAAAGCACACACTTCATCAGGATGCCCGGTGCATAAACAAATATCAGACTCCCGGGCCAATGGACTATCCGCATTTCCGGTAATAACAATATATTTCAAATTTGGGTTCAAATTATGTGCAAGTTGTGTCAGTTCCACAATTTCACGGGTTTTTCCTGAATTAGAAATCAGAAGCAGCAAATCATTCTCCTGCAAAATCCCCAAATCCCCATGTTGAGCTTCGCTGGGATGTAAAAACACTGCCGGAATACCTGTAGAGCAAAAAGTCGTAGCTATATTCATAGCTATCTGTCCGGCCTTACCCATACCGGTAGTCACCAGCTTTCCTTTTTTACGGTGTATTTGCTCAACAATCAATTCCACTGCTTTCTCATAAGCATCAGTTATAGGAATATTCAAAACAGCCTGAGCCTCTTTCTGCAACAATTCGTGTATAGATGTCATCATAATAGGTTACATGAATATTATTTAAGTAGTTCGGTTAGTTCTCTCAAGTCATTGGCAACAGCAAAATAACTGTTCAACGGATGATGGGCAAAATGCTGCCTCTCCAATCCGGCCAAAAAGTCGATAATGCCATTCCAAAAGCCATTTATATTATAAAAAATTACTTTTTTACGATGATAGTCCAGCGTAGCGGCCGCCATTACATGAAAAACCTCATCCAGTGTACCCACTCCTCCCGGCAAAGCTATCACTACATCCGATTCATTCAACATCACATCTTTACGGTCACTCAAATTATCTGTACGGAAAGTCACATCCACCAAATCGCTGGCTCGTCCACGTTCTTCCAGCTTGGTCGGAATAACTCCCATTATCATCGAGCCGTTGTCTTTGGCTGCCTTGGCAATACATTCCATCAATCCGATATTAGCACCTCCATACACTAACGTCTTCTTGTTTTGTCCCATCCAAACGCCCAACTCACGTGCTTTTTCAAAAAACACAGGCTCTATATTCTCGGATGCGGAACAGAAAATAGCAATTTTATCCATCATCTTGTTTTCTGTTAGTAAATACAAATATCTGCATTTTTTGAAGAACGGCAATAACTTTTGTTGTATTTTTGCCAACCGAAACTTATTTGAAGCAAAAAACAATGTCATACAATACTTTCACCTTGCCTAACGGGCTGCGCATTATTCACGCTCCCAATCAGTCTAATGTAGCCTATTGCGGCTTTGCCGTCGATGCCGGAACCCGTGATGAAAACGAACAGGAACAGGGAATGGCCCATTTCGTGGAACACCTTATCTTTAAAGGAACACAAAAAAGACATGCATGGCACATCCTGAACCGCATGGAAAATGTAGGCGGAGATTTAAATGCATATACGAATAAGGAAGAAACAGTGATATACAGTGCTTTTCTGGTAGAACACTTCTCACGGGCAGCAGAACTGCTGGCAGATATTGTATTTCACAGCACCTTCCCACAACATGAGATTGACAAAGAAGTGGAAGTGATTATTGATGAAATACAAAGTTATGAAGACAGTCCGTCAGAACTGATTTTTGATGATTTTGAGGAATTGATTTTTCCCAATCATCCTTTGGGAAGGAATATTTTGGGCAAACCGGACTTATTGCGTAGTTTCAAAAGTGAACACGCCTTGAATTTTACTTCCCGTTTTTACAAAGCTACCAATATGATCTTTTTCATTCAAGGCAATATAGACTTTAAGAAAGTGATACGCACCATAGAGAAAGTGACAGCCGACATCCCTTTTTCCATTACCGAACGCCAACGGACAGAACCTTTTCTCTATATTCCTAAGACATTGACACTGAATAAAGAAACACATCAAGCCCATGTAATGATAGGTAGCCGGGGATATAATGCATATAATGAAAAACGAACCGGACTTTACCTGCTGAACAATCTGCTGGGAGGACCCGGTATGAACAGCCGGCTGAACGTTTCCTTGCGCGAACGCCGGGGGCTGGTCTATAACGTAGAAGCCAATCTGACTTCATACACAGACACAGGAGTGTTCTGCATCTATTTCGGAACTGATCCGGAAGATGCAGACCGTTGCATCGGACTAGTTCATAAAGAATTGAAAAAACTGCGTGACAGCAAACTAAGTTCCTCACAACTGAGTGCAGCAAAAAAACAGATCATCGGACAAATAGGAGTTGCCGGAGACAATTTTGAGAACAATGCATTGGATATGGGAAAAACGTTCTTGCACTATGGTAAATTTGAAGGTTCGGAAGAAGTATTCAAACGGATAGAAATGCTGACAGCAGAACATCTGTGGGATATCGCCAATGAAATGTTCGATGAAAATTATCTTTCAACCTTGATATACCTATAAAAACAGGAAATCACCCTAAATTTCAAACATTACATTTCTCACAAATAAAAATCTAATTGTATTTTTGTAGAAATACCTTTAACTAATATCATTAATTTATGAAGAAACTTCAACTATGCATTTTAGGAAGCTTATTCGCAGCTTCCTTACAAGCACAGAGTACAGATTACACCAAAGGACTGAGCATCTGGTTTGATACCCCTAATAATTTGGACGGACGCGCTTCCTGGTATTCTCCTGCAACAGACAAAGCATGGGAAAACAACTCACTCCCCATAGGAAACGGCAGTTTGGGAGGCAATGTTATGGGATCTATAGCAGCAGAACGAATCACTTTAAACGAAAAGACACTATGGCGCGGAGGACCGAACACAGAAAAGGGAGCAGCTTATTATTGGAACGTAAATAAAGAGTCGGCACACCTGTTACCCGAAATCCGCCAAGCATTCACAGACGGTAACCAGAAAAAAGCAGAAGAACTTACCTGCAAAAACTTCAACGGACTGGCCGATTATGAGCCAAGCCGTGAAACACCTTTTCGCTTCGGCTCCTTTACTACATTGGGAGAAGCTTACATCGAAACCGGTTTAAGTGAAATCGGTATGACCGATTATAAACGCATCCTGTCTCTTGACTCGGCCATGGCAATAGTCAGTTTTCGCAAAGATGAAGTGAACTACGAGCGTAAATACTTCGTTTCCTACCCCGACAGCGTGATGGTACTGAAGTTCACAGCCGACCGTCCCGGCATGCAAAACCTGATATTCAGCTATGGCAGCAACCCTGAAGCCATAGGTGATATCAAAACAGACGGTCCCAATCGTTTGCTCTATACCGGTCGCCTCAAAAACAACCAAATGAAATTTGCTCTCCGCATACAAGCCATAAACAAAGGAGGAAGCCTGAACACGACTGATGGCAAATTCATTGTCCGCAATGCGGATGAAGTCATTTTTCTGCTGACCGCAGATACCGATTATAAACTCAACTTCAATCCAGACTTCAAAGACCCCAAGACGTATGTCGGTCCTGATCCGGACCAAACAACCCTGGCCATGCTAGACGCTGCCGCTGCCAAAAATTACAACGAATTATGCGAGCGACACAAAACGGACTATACCCAACTGTTTGGCAGAGTCAAACTACAACTGAACCCTCATGCTCCTATGACCTTGCAATATCCTGCCGTTACAGATCTTCCCACCCATCAACGTCTGGCACGCTATCGCAAAGGAAATCCGGACTACCGGCTGGAAGAAATCTATTATCAGTTCGGACGATACTTATTAATTGCCAGTTCACGCCCCGGCAATCTCCCGGCCAACCTGCAAGGAATGTGGGCCAACGGGGTAGATGGCCCATGGCATGTAGATTACCATAATAATATCAATATCCAGATGAACTACTGGCCTGCTTGCTCCACCAATCTGAACGAATGTGTATGGCCTTTGATAGACTTCATCCGTACCTTGGTAAAGCCGGGAGAAAAAACAGCCCAAGCCTATTTCGGCGCACGCGGATGGACAGCCTCCATATCCGGAAACATTTTCGGATTTACTTCCCCTTTGACCGATGAAAATATGTCCTGGAACTTTAACCCGATGGCAGGTCCCTGGCTGGCAACTCACATTTGGGAATATTATGATTACACCCGAGACAAAAAATTCCTGAAAGAAGTAGGCTATGATCTTATCAAGAGCAGTGCCAACTTTGCTGTAGACTATTTATGGCATAAACCGGACGGGACCTACACTGCTGCTCCTTCCACTTCTCCCGAGCATGGACCTGTAGACCAAGGAGCTACTTTTGTACATGCTGTAATCCGCGAAATATTACTCAACGCCATTGATGCCAGCAAAGCACTGGGTGTCGATTCCAAAGACCGTAAACAATGGCAATATGTACTGAAACATCTTGTACCCTATCAAATAGGACGTTATGGTCAGTTAATGGAATGGTCAACAGACATAGACGATCCCACAGACGAGCATCGTCACGTCAACCATTTATTCGGACTGCATCCGGGCCACACCCTTTCACCAATTACTACTCCCGAATTAACCAATGCCGCCAAAGTTGTTTTAGAACACCGCGGTGACGGAGCTACCGGCTGGAGCATGGGATGGAAACTGAATCAATGGGCACGTCTGCAAGACGGCAACCACGCCTACAAACTATTTGGCAACTTACTAAAAAATGGAACTTTGGACAACTTATGGGATACCCATCCGCCTTTCCAGATTGACGGTAACTTTGGCGGAACTGCCGGTATCACAGAAATGTTGTTGCAAAGTCACATGGGATTCATCCAATTACTCCCAGCCTTGCCAGACGCATGGAAAGAAGGTTCTGTCAAGGGGCTGTGTGCCAAAGGTAACTTTGAAATTGACATTATCTGGCAGGATGGAAAATTAAAAGAAGCCGTCATTCTGTCCAAAGCCGGTGAGCCCTGCAATCTGAGATATGGTAACCTGACTTTTACCTTTAAGACAACTAAAGGAAAGACATATAAAGTAATGGTTGAGAATGAAAAACTGAAAAAAATCCCCTTATAAGGACAAAAAAACAGTCAGACAAATCCCCCTCATTTTTCAATCTATTTTGTCATTCTGAACACTATGTTATCTTTTACATCTGTTCAGAATGACAAATTATATATAATATCACAGCCATTCGGTTATCAATATCCTCTTTTCGCTTTGAATTTCAAAACCTATTTCTTATATTTGTACAAATATTTGTTTTAAGACCTTATCTGAATGAGAAAAACCGTCTATGTAATCCTGGTTCTATGTTGTTTTATCATAAAGACTTATTCCATCAACCGTCCTTATTATCATTTTAAACAACTTTCTATTAAAGAAGGACTTCCAACCTCTATTATATCCCTATACGATGACAAAAACGGTTCATTATGGGTCGGAACCACTCAAGGAATATATCGTTTCAATGGAGAAAAAATCAAGAAATATAATCTACCGTATTTATTACGTAAAAACAGCCATTACATCAACGATATTTTCGGAGATAATGAAGAACGGATATGGGCGATCACCTCACAAGGAATCAGTTATTATGAATATGAGAAAGATTCCCTGCAAATTTTTCTGCGACATAATCAGCCGGTAAAAGCTTCCATTATAACAACTGAAGGAAGCAAGCTGCTGATACCTGTAACCGACACATTGCTTGTATATGAAAAAGAATTAAAACATTCCAAAGCAATCCCTTTAAAAACAACAGGAATCCATATTATCAAGATGGAGCCTTTCGACTCCACTCATTACCTGATAATAAACAATGCATGGGAAATAAAGCTATTAAATAAACATACAGGAGAAATAACTGATTCTCCATTCGGTGAATCATCCAATGCATACGATCTATATAAGGATTCCTCCGGACGTTACTGGGTCTCCTTCTACGGGCAAGGAGTAAAATGTTATAATCAGGATGGACAACTGCTGACCTCCTATAATACCCGTAATTCAAACTTGAGCAACGATATCGTTCTTGATATAACAGAGTGGGATAAAGCCATTTGGCTGGCAACAGATGGCGGCGGAGTGAATATAATCTATCCGGACACTCATGATATCCAAATCTTATCAAACAAAGAAAACCGGCAATTCCCTGCCAATTCAGTCACATGCCTATGCCACAGCAACAACCACATGTGGATAGGTATGGTGCGGGAAGGCGTACTAGGAGCAGAAAAAGGTTTTATCACTACCTATACCAAAGCTGCACAAAACCCAGCCTCAGGCTTGTCCGACAAATGCCCCTTATGCCTATGGGAAGATAAAGACGGACGGATCTGGATTGGTACGGACGGAGGCGGTATCAACTGCTTTGACCCGCAAACGGAACGTTTTACCCACTATCCGCAAACATTGGGAGAAAAAATAGTATCCATTTGCCCTTTATCCGAAACCGAACTGCTAGCATCCAGTTTTTCAAAAGGAATCTTCCGCTTCAATAAAAAGACAGGAAACTACCAGCACTTCTCTCTTCCGGACAAAGATGCAGAAGCAAAGCTGGCAAGCTCCAGTGCACCCACCAATATACGAGTTAATGATCGGAACGAAATAGAACTATACGGTAATGCTTTTTACCGATATATTCCCGGAAGCCAACAACTTATTCCCATCCACTTCAAGAACAAACAATTACAATATTCTTGGATCTATATTGGAAAATACCGTACTTATCCATTTTTTCATGACCGAAACAATGTATTCCAATACAACAAAGAGAAAAACGAATACGAAACCATAGCTTATGAGAGAAATAACCAGATATTAGCTGCAAGCATTGATTCTTTAGGGACTCTATGGATAGCCGAACCTAATGGAGTCACCAGAATTCACCTGCCCTCAAACCGTAAAGAGCCATTAAAGCTACCCGATGGAAATGACGTAATCACTTCTTTAGTCATTGACCATGAAGGCATCGTATGGATGGGGTCATTGGGAATCATATACGCTTATAATCCACATAAAAATCATTTTGTCATCTACAATGAGATGGACGGCATATTACCTAACGACTTTTTAGCCAAACCTGCATTGGTGGCAAGTGACGGCAACATATACATGGGTGGCTCCGAGGGATTGGTACGAATCAACAAAGCTTTAAAACCAGCTTCGGCTCCACCTCCCATCACACTTAAGTTGCAAGAAATAGCATTGAACGGCACAACAGTTCACTTCATCCCCCGATCAACTATGGAAATTCCTTATAATTTCTCCTCCCTAAAAATACATACACAACTGGAAGGGGGAAATGTATTTCACAAGCGCATCTACCGGTTCCGCATAAAAGGGCTGAACACAGAATACACAGAAACATCCCGTCCCCATCTTGTTTTACATACCATTTCTCCGGGCGACTATAAAATAACGGTTCAATGTACACAGAACGATGGTAGCTGGAGCCCTGAATTCACTTTGCTAAAATTCACTGTCCTTCCTCCGTGGTGGCAACAATCCTGGTTCATCCTATTATGTGCGGTCATCATCATTCTTTTCATTATCTATACCATAAAAGCTCACGACCGTCAACTGAAACGGAAATACAAGGAACAGGAACGTACCATCTACAAGGAAAAAGTGAAAGCTTTGATCAATATCAACCATGAACTGCGTACCCCTTTAACCTTGATTTATACACCGTTGAAACAACTTACAAACAGCAAACAAATCCCCTATGAACTCCGTGGCAAACTATATGGTGCGTTCAAGCAAGCACGACAAATGAAAAACATCATTGACATGATTCTGAATATGCGCAAGATGGAAGTAGAGAAAAATATCCTGCGCATGTCTTCCACGCCCTTCAACGAATGGTTGCAAAGTATCCTAAATGATTTCAAGGATGAACTTTCGTTACGTAATATCTCATTGGCATTTACTCCTGACACTACCATAGAAACTATGTATTTTGACCGCAGTCAATGTGAAATCGTCGTTAACAACCTATTGACAAATGCCTATAAATTCAGCGAAGAAAATTCTACTGTCACTGTTTCCACTTACCTCGAAGGTAATGGAAGCCGTGTACGGGTAACTATAAAAGATGAGGGAATAGGTCTTCAAGAAGAAGATATAGCCAATTTATTCACTCGCTTCTATCAGGGTAAACATAGCTTTCAAGGTAACGGAATCGGCTTGTCATACGCCAAACAACTGGTAGAAATGCACGGAGGCATCATCGGAGCCCAAAATAATGAAACCAAAGGAGCGACTTTCTTTTTCACATTACCGTATAGACAGGAAGCCGCCGACATTCAATCTACACCTCAAACCTATTTGAATGATGCATTGCATCTATCAGCCGACATCGATTACAAACAACCTCAACAAGACAACATAGAGAAATTTCATTCTATTCTAATAGTGGAAGATGATCGCGACTTATGTAATTACCTGATTTGCAACCTACAAGTTCTGTTTGAAGAAGTGTATGAAGCTCATGATGGCATGGAAGCTCTTCCTATCCTTACGTCACAACGCCCCCAAATTGTATTAAGTGATGTCAAAATGCCCCGCATGAACGGATTTGAACTATGCCGCTATATCAAACAAAAACCAGACTTAAACTATATGCCTGTGATACTGCTTACTTCCTGTGTCGATGACGCCAGTATAGAAGAAGGATACAAAACAGGAGCAGAAGCCTATATAACCAAACCGTTTGACATGGATTTACTTTCTATCCAGATACAGAATATCATGCATAATCACAACATCGTGAAAAAGCACTATGCCACCATAGATATCCCTATACCCAAACAAGAAAATCTGAATCACATCAATGAGCAGCTGATGCTTCAATTCAGCCGCATTGTCAATGAAAATATCAGCAATGTGGATATGGATGTCAATTTCATAGCAAAGCAAATGGGAATGAGCCGTGCGTCACTCTACAACAAGACTAAAGGAATGATGGATATAGGCATCAGTGAATACATCATAAAATGCCGTTTGGAATATGCCCGTAAATTACTAGATGCCACCACACTTTCCATAAGCGAAGTAGCAGAACAGTCAGGATTCAAGCATTCACGCAATTTCAGCACTGTATTCAAAAATGCAATGGGAATGAGTCCGTCCGATTATAGAAAAAAAGATTCCCGACCTTCTTGAAAACAGAAAGACCGGGAATACTTCATGCTATGTTAAATTTAGGTCAGATTAGGTTGTCAATCCTTGTAAATGTTACGAATAGGGTCATCATACTGAACTTGGAGACGTAATAATTCCGTCTTCAATTCTTTAACCAACTCTTCCGTTCCAGGTTGTCCGTAGATATTATGCATCTCCATAGGATCTTCCTGTAAATCATATAGTTCCCAACAGTCTATGTCATTATAAAAATGCATCAATTTATAACGTTCTGTACGTACACCATAATGGCGGCGGACAGCATGTTCAGCCGGGTATTCATAAAAATGATAATACAATGATTTACGCCAGTCAGACACTTTCTCCCCCTTCAGCAAAGGCAAGAAAGAAACCCCATGCATATCTGCCGGTACCTCCACCCCTGCAAGGTCCAATATAGTAGGACCATAATCAATATTTTGCACCATCTCATCAACATCACCTTTCTTTCCTCCCGGCAAACGGACCAGCAAGGGGGTACGGAAAGACTCTTCGTACATGAAACGCTTGTCAAACCAACCATGTTCTCCCATATAGAATCCCTGGTCGGAAGTATAGACAATCATCGTATTTTCCATCAATCCGTTCTCTTCCAAATACTTCAAAACACGCCCCACATTACGGTCTATGGAATGGATAACCCGCATATAATCATGCATATATTGCTGATATTTCCATTCAGCCAAAGCCTTACCCGTTAACTTATCCTGTTTGAATTTGGCAATGATAGGATCATAATGCTTGTCCCAAACAGCCTTCTGTTCCGGATTCAGAGCATTATACATATTTCTGCCCGCTTCTTCCAGTCCCGTTGTGGTATGGATCTCATTCTCCTTGTCCGCCATCTTCAGGTCATACACCAAATCCATATCCTTTATAATGCTCATTTCCTGCTTGGATGCAGGAATTCTACCTTCATATTTATCATAGAAGTTTTCGGGCATCGGATAAATCACATCATCATACAAGTCAAGATCACAAAGATCGGGCATCCAAGTACGATGAGGAGCCTTATGATGAATAAAAAGACAGAATGGTTTACTCTTGTCCCGGATGCTGTCCATCCAATTTATTGCTAAATCTGTCACAATGTTGGTAGCATAGCCTTCCCGTTGTACCCGTTCACCATTTTTAATAAATTTCGGATTATAATAATCCCCTTGTCCTATCAGGATGTCCCAATAATTAAATCCGGTAGGTTCAGATACCAGATGCCATTTACCGATCATAGCAGTCTGATAGCCATTAGCCTGAAGCAGTTTCGGGAAAGTCTGCTGGTTACCGTCAAATGTGGTGGTATTATCCGTAAATCCATTGGCATGACTATGTTTACCGGTCAGCATGCAGGCACGGCTGGGACCACTCAGAGAGTTTGCTACAAAGCTGTTTGTGAAACGGACACCCTCATTGGCTATCCGGTCAATATTGGGTGTCTGCATATAACGTTGGTCATAGGCACTGATCGTCTGATAAGAATGGTCGTCACACATGATATAGACCACATTCATCGGCTTTTTTACCTCTTCAGATTTCTTTTCTTTGCAGGAAGACAGCGATGACAACACCGCTGCCCCCGTCAAAGAATATAATAACACAGGTGTTACTCTATTCATATCTTTTTTATTAACATAATTCCTACCATCCGGGATTTTGCTCCCACATACCACCGGTCAAATCTCCTAACATACGTGTCTGAATGGGTAACAGATAGTCACGGTTGACATCAAACTTCCAACCCGATTCATACCCTGCAGGATTCGTAGGTATAATATAGCGCAACGGATCCCCGGGCTTGCCTGTCAGGAAAAGATTATTTCCTGAAGCTTGATCATAAATTAACTTATCACCATATACAGGATGGTTCTCAAGATTACTTCCCACAAAGAGCGCACCTTTCGGCCATTTGCTCACTATTAATTCGTCCGCAGCAGCCCAGCGCATGATATCTTCCTGACGGCGTCCTTCACAGGCTTTTTCAACCCGGCGTTCACGACGTACAGCCTGAATATACTTATCAAGATTGCGGAAACCATAATCAGCTTCCTGATTATATTCCCTGTCAAAATCCACCGGAGGCATGCCTACACGGTCACGTAAAGGTTGCAAGGCATCAATAATTTTCTGCGCATTCCCCACACCATCCAGTTCAGCCAGAGCTTCCGCATAATTCAGCAAGATATCTGCATAACGGAACTGAATAGCCGGTGTGGCTCCCTTGAACTCGGCATCCAGACTGCCCGTATAATCAATTTGCACATGTTTTAATAAAGAATAACCAGTCATATTCTGATTATAGGATGAAGTACCAATCAATGGCGGTACAACATAATAAGGAGCCTTGTCATCCGGACGTAATTGCTGCCCCGGCATACAAACAGTCTGTGACAAACGCGGATCACGCAAAGTCGGCTGCAATTCATTCCCGAACACCTTTTTCGCTTCAATCCGCTCATCACCAACAAACGGTTTACCATCAATTGTCAGATAATCATCCACTAATGAAGCCGTAACACCTACACTCCCTCCTCCTTGATTTAAGTAACGGTTTACATTATTACCAATCTGATCTCCATCATACTGTTTATACCAAAGAACTTCCGGATTACCCGATAAATCTGTAGTCTGAAACATCTGACGATAATCATCCAATTTGTTACCAGTATTATAAATGGCCCATACGCCACGATCCATCACTTCTTTTGCAGCTGCAACAGCCTGATTAAAATAATCGCGAATTTTTTCATCGGTCACCGTAGAATCAAAAAACTTATCATTTTTCGCTTTATGGTATTTTTCCCAAGTTCCTTCAAACAAGGCCACTTCACTTTTCAAAGCACGCGCCACATCTTTATGAATCCGCATGGTAGCACTATTGTTCTGAGTATTGAGATACATCACCGCTTTATCCAGATCAGCCAAAATACTGTCGGCAATAATCGTGCGGTTAGCACGAGGCAATTTCATTTCTTCCATATTAGGATCAAGCGGAGTGTTCACCCACGTCAGGCGCCCATAGCTGATAAACATCTGATAATAATACCATGCGCGGAAATAATAAGCCTCACCCACATACTGATTATAATCAGCAGATCCTTTTTCCACACAATTATCTAAATTACACAGCATAAAATTTAAATTACGGATAGCTGTATAATTTTGCAGTTTGACCGCACTACTCAATGTCGTTTCACCTGCCAAACGGGTACTAACCGAACTGGAAGCCATATTATCACTATGTGTATCTGCCCCGGCAATATATTGTCCACCACCGGCATCAAAACCTTGCGCACGCATTCCATCACCAAAGCTGACATAGTCATATTTATAATTACCTGTCTGATAGAATTGATCCAGATAATTTCTCATTTCCCCCGTACTTGCAAAAGGAATCGTCGTAGACAGTACCCCTTCAGGCATCTTATCCAAATCATAGCAACCGGTAAGACCTAACATCAAAACCAGACCAAAAAATATATTTCTTTTCTTCATAATATTCATCAAATTATAAGTTAACAACTAGACCAAAAGATATCACCTTGTTCATAGGATAGTTCTTTCCACCTTCAGCCGAGTAATCATTCTTGGTAAAGATAGCTTCCGGATCAAACATTCCTTTCAAAGTGGTAAAAGTCAACAAATTCTCACCAGAGAAAAACACCTGCACCTTCTGTAACCCTACCTTTTTTGTCCATACGGCAGGGATATCATAACTCACTGTCAGATTTTTCAGACGGCAATAAGCACCACTCTGGAGATAACGGTCACTAAGCGTCATTGTCTTATTACGGAAAGGAACCACCCCTCCTGCCGTATGAATATAAGGTTTCGGATAATAAGCCCCTGTATTTGTTTCACTCCAATAATCCAAATGCTCTTTAAACACCGTCACTTGCGCATAAGGTCCGCTTCCCCAAAAATAAGCTCCGGTACCAGGATCCCAATCTCGTTTAGCCACTCCTTGGAACATGGCACTTACGGTTACACCTTTCCAGCTAATTGAACCGTTAATGGTATATTGATAACGGGGAGTGGTATTACCAATCACCGTCATATCGCCCATATCATCCAACGTATTAAGCCCATTATTGATTTTCTTATCTCCATTCAGATCACGATATTTCACATCCCCCGGTGTCCAAGGTTTTCCGCTAATAAAAGATAAATCATAGGTATTATTATACTCATCAGCCTCTGCCTGAGTCTGGATCAGTCCGTCCGCCCGATATCCCCAAATTTCACCAGCTTTCTTTCCTTTATACCAATTATCTTTAGGATTTGTTCTAGTCCCTTCATATTCAGTTACTTCAGCAGTAGCATCCGAAAGAGAACCGCCTATGCTATAGTCAATATCCTTTCCAATTTTTCCACGATAATTCAGCACCAATTCCCAACCACGGTTACGCATACGGGCATTATTGGTTTTAGGAGCGTCTGCACCAAAGAAATCCGGGAAATCCACCGTAGGTCCTAACATATCCTTCGTATCACGTTGAAAAACATCAAAAGAACCGGTCAACGAATTACCAAAGAAACCGAAATCCAAACCTATATTCTTACTCTCTACCTTTTCCCAAGTCGTATTCGGGTTGACTACGGCAGGGGCCTTAGTAAAGATGTGGCGTCCATCCGAGAATATATAATTTCCCAATTTATCATTCAAATCCATAGTAGCGGCAAAAGTATAAAGGGCCGCACCCGCCTGATTGCCCAGTAATCCGTAAGAAGCACGGAGTTTCAAGTTGGAAACTACATCGGCTATCGGCATCATAAACTGTTCCCGGGTAATATTCCATCCTAAAGATGCAGATGGAAAGAAGCCCCAACGATTACCTTTGGCAAAACGTGACGAACCATCATATCGTCCATTCAATTCAAGAAGATAACGTCCGTCATAATCATAATTCACACGTCCGAAAAAGCCACGGGTTGCCCAACCATTACGAGTATCGACTACCGTCTTATCACCGGTTCCCATACCTACATTAGGATTTGAAGTTGAATAAAGTCCGGTAATCGAGTTCTTCATATAACTATAGTCATTATTTTCTTCCTGATAACCTGCCATTACGGTAAAATTATGCTTGTCTCCCAAAGTAAAGAGATAATTCGAATATAAATTTATAGATTGGTAGCGAGTATGCGCATAATAACGGGTAAACTTGCCATCGGGTGATACACCCAACTCATCACGCACACCTTTCGAAGTACTCACCCCGTCAGCCCCATAAATTAACGGGCTCACGTTCAATGCCTCATATTCCAAATCCATCAATTTATATGTATAATCAAAAAAGATAAACCAGTTTTTCACAGGCTGGATATCTAAACCTGCCGTTAAACTAAAACGGTCACGTTGAGTATTTGTATACGTACCACTCTGCAAATAAGGAATCATAGTCAGTTCTGTAAAATGCCCATTCGGATCAATAGGAGCAACTGTAGGACGGAAACGTGCCAATGAATGATAAAAGCCTTCACTAAGCCCTCCGTCACCAAAAGGAGTATCCTCATCGGAATGCATAAACTTCGTATTTACTTTTACCTTCATCCAATCGGTAATCTGAGAAGAAATATTAGCGGCAAAATTATAACGGCTGAAATCCATATCGGCATAACGGAGAATACCATCTTCCGAATAATAACCACCAGAAATATAATATTGTGCTTTTTTGCCACCCCCACTCAAGCTAAGATTATGATTTTGCTTGAATGCCCAATCCTTATAATGCAAATCGAAATAATTAGTATTTCCTACTCCTAATTCTGAATTTTCGAATGCCGGGTTCATATTAGAATTTTTAGGAAGTTCGAACCAAGGATCCACACTACTGGGATCTTTAATATATTGCTGTAATAAACCCATTTTTTCCTCACTATACAAACGAGGAGAACCTGCATTGATACATCCGGCATTCCAATACTGAGCAAATTCATAGGAATCAACCATATCAGGCAATACAGTCGGCGTACTCCAACCTACGTTTCCTTGGTAATTTACACGCATTTTACCTTCCTCACCTTTCTTGGTAGTGACCAAAATGACACCATACGCCGCACGTGCACCATAAATGGCACAAGCAGCAGCATCTTTCAATACAGAAATACTTTCAATATCATTCGGGTTCACGTCCGAGAGACTCATTTCCACTCCATCAACCAAAATATAAGGATTCGCATTATTATCCAGATTGCCTTGTCCACGCAAAGTCAACGTACCACTAGCTCCCGGACGACCCGTATTTGAGTTGCTCACCAACAGCCCCGGAACCATCCCTTGCAAACTCTGTGTGGCATCAGCTACCGGACGACGTTCCAATGCATCTCCTTTCACTGAAGACACAGATCCGGTAAGATTCACTTTTTTCTGTACGCCATAACCTATTACAACAACTTCATCCAACGTTTCGGTATCTTCAGCCAATACAACACTGAAACTAGTCCTCCCATTAATAGGAAGAGTTTGCGTAGCATAACCAATGTAAGACACAACTAAATTTCCTTTGGAAGGAACATTAGAAAGCATAAAGTTACCATCCAAATCGGTTATTGTACCGTTTGAGGTTCCTTCAATTAAAACACTGGCCCCAATTACAGGCTCCTGACTGTTTTTGTCAATTACCTTACCACTGATAGATAAGGATTGGGCCAACACCTCCGATGAGAACAAAAACAGGATAGCTGTCACCAATCCAAGGATTGAAAGCAGTTTTGTTTTTTTATTCATAATAAAAGAATTTAAGGGTTAATTAGATTAAATCTGTTGCAAATATAAACCTCCTCCCCTTGCCTGCACCTCTTTATTTGTCTAATTAATCTCTATATTTGTCTAGAATAGTCCTCATTATCTATCTTTTAGACAAAAAGAAGACCTGAACACTTCCGGATATACCTCATCACCGGAAGACATTCAGGCCTTCTTTCTATATGTTAAAAAAAGATTATTTTGTTTCCATACTCATCGCTATTCCTTTTTCCAAACCACGAAGCTCGGCAAGGCCACGCATACGTCCCAAACAAGAATAGCCCGGATTTGTTTTCTTGTTCAAATCATCTATCATCTGATGACCATGATCCGGACGCATAGGAATAGATATTCCACGACGTTGCTGCACTTTCAACAGGTTCTTAACTACATGATACATGTCCACATCACCCTCCAGATGATTCGCCTCATAAAAGTTCCCTTCAGCATCACGTTGGGTACTGCGCAAATGAACAAAATTGATACGGTCTCCCCAACGTTCCATGATACCCGGCAAATCATTCTGTGCAGATACGCCAAATGAGCCACAGCACAGACAAAGTCCGTTTGACGGATTAGGTACAGCTTCCACCAACAGCTTGAAATCCGCCTCCGTACTCATAATGCGCGGCAAGCCCAGAATAGACATAGGCGGATCGTCCGGATGAATAACGAGCTTTACTCCCACTTCATCGGCTACCGGACAAATTTCTTTCAAGAAGAAAATCAAGTTATTGCGGAGTTTGTCCGCATCAATATCCTTGTAACGGTCCAGTTCATTTTGGAATTGCTCCAATGTAAAACTTTCCTCCGAACCGGGCAATCCTGCAATCATATTTCGTGTCAGACGATGAATTTCTTCCTCATCCATTTGTGCCAGACGCGCTTTTGCCTTTTCTATCTCTTCGGCCGAGTATTCCTTTTCGGCTCCCGGACGTTTCAAGATAAACAGATCGAACGCTACAAAAGCAGCCCGCTCAAAACGCAATGCCTTGGAACCATCGGGCAACGTATATGCCAGGTCCGTACGGGTCCAATCCAGTACAGGCATGAAGTTATAAGTCACAATATAGATACCACATGCTGCCAGATTACGCAAACTCTGTTTATAGTTCTCGATATATCTCAGATAATCTCCTGTCTGTGTCTTAATATGCTCGTGTACGGGCACGGATTCTACGACACTCCAAGTTAATCCTGCTTCTTCAATCAATTTCTTGCGCTTCATTATTTCCTCTACCGTCCATACTTCACCGTTGGGAATATGATGTAAGGCATTGACAATACCGGTTGCTCCGGCTTGTTTGATGTCCCACAATGATACGGGATCATTCGGTCCGTACCAGCGCCATGTTTGCTCACATAAAATCATATCAAATAAAAAAATTGAGAATTAAAAACTAAAGACTTGTTACATGGCAAATGCATTGAAACCACCATCTACTACGGCTACTGTACCGGTTACAAAGCTGCTGGCATCGCTGATGAGATACTGGATGGTTCCACACAGTTCCTCTGCTTTACCGAAACGTTTGAACGGAGTCTGGCGAATCACATCATTACCACGCTGAGTATATGTACCATCTTCGTTTGTCAACAAAGTACGGTTCTGTTCGGTCAGGAAGAATCCCGGAGCAATGGCATTCACGCGGATGCCTTCACCAAATTTCGTAGCCACTTCATTGGCCATGAACGCAGTGAAATTAGAGATTCCCGCTTTTGCAGCCGCATAACCACATACACGGGTCATCGGACGGAATGCCGCCATAGAAGAGAAGTTCACAATAGCTCCTTTCTTCTGTTCCACCATCGGCTTCAAAAATACCTGTGTAGGCAGAACTGTTCCGGTAAGATTCAGATTAAGCACTTTCTGGAACTCATCGACCTTCAAATCAAAGAAATTTCCTGTAGGAGCAATCGTTGCACCCGGCATATTACCTCCTGCTGCATTCAGCAATGCATCTACACGACCATATGCTGCGAGAATATCCTTCAGATTCTGCTCCAATATAGCCTCATCCAACACATTCGTTACAAGAAACATGGCTTCCCCGCCTTTGGCCTTGATTTCGTTTACAATGGCATTTCCTACTTCTGCCTTACGGCCTAATATAACAACCTTGGCACCTTCTTCTGCCAAATGGGCGGCAATAGCCTTTCCCAAAACCCCTGTTCCACCGGTGATTACCACCACCTGGTCTTTTACACTAAACAAATTATTCATGATATTATTCTTTATGGTTTATACCTTTAACACTATCTCGCAAAACAATCAGGCTCTCCGGCCCCATATTAAACAAAAGATCGGCGATACTCAAATTCGGCAGAAAACCGTATTTGGCATCAAAAACTTGATAGTAAGGTTTAGGGCAAAAGTCAGCATCCGCCTTACGCCAGTCACGCTTCGGATGAATAGTCTCACGAAAATCAACCTCACCCGGAACAAATTCCATGCAATATTCCGTTGTTCCTTCCATATGGGGATGAATATCGATCAAATCGCATACTAAAGAACAAATTTCCTGATTATAATCCCACAAGAAGGCATATTTCTTTTCATAAAAGACGCGGAAATCATCAGCATAGTACTCAAAGAAAGGACTGTTTCTATATGCAGCCACCAAAGCATTCCAATGTATATGACGCCAATTGCCATGATCCGAAATACGGACATCCTTCATCAGGCATTTAGGCGTACCGCTTTTTTCCGTAGGGATAGTCAGTGCCAGCGGACCGTCGGCTGCCGCAATGACACAACGGTTGCGATAAGTCTGTTTCACATAATTGTCATACTGTTCCACATAGACCTTCTCACAGGCAAACAGTTTTGTATAATATTCCACCGGGGCCAGATAGGCCGAACTTAAATATATCGTATTCTCCATTATTGCACTCGTTGAAAAATGCGCCCTTTTCTGGATGAAAACCAAATGCGCCAAGCTTTACCGATCAAATGGTCATCGGGCACCAGGCCGAATAAACGCGAATCACACAGATTCACCGGATTATTGGATGCCATCCAGTAATAATTTTTATTAAATGTATAGGCTTCTACAGGTTTTCCCCCTACATACAGGGTATCTCCCCTGACAGAAGCCACTCTCCCTTCATGGCGGACAATAGTATTGCACAACAAGGTCACATTCCAAGGATATACCTTGACAGGTTTCCCTTTTTCCGGGATCACAAAGGGATGGCTCTTGCTTATATCCTTATGATAAAGAGGAATCAAATCCACTTTTCCCGCCAGTTTTTGTTTTAACAGGTAATATTCATAATGACTGAAGGTACGTATATACTTCCCCTCGGCATACCCCACCAACCTGTTTCCCTGAATGTTCACTTGCTGCATGGCAGCCTGCATCGTTTCTTCTTCCGTATGAGAATAGACATACAAAGATTTACTATCCGGGCTCAACACTTGTTCGTCGGTCACCCACAGTTCATCATTCAACATCAACGTATCTCCGGGTACTCCTACCACACGGCTTATAAACACTTCCCGATTGCCCACCGACGTCTGAGGAGACCGTGGATTAGGATTGTTGAACAACACAATATCCCCTTTCCCGGCAGTTTTTCCCAGCCACCGCCAGATAGAAAAAGGCACACGAAACCCATAACTCCACTTATTCACCAAAACCCTTTCCCCTTGATAAAGGCTATTCTCCATACCGGTAGAGGGAATGGTGCAGGAGGTGAAAGCAAATGTCTTTACCAACAGTACCAGAATGACAGCAGTAAGCATTGCTTTTATCCATACAGGAATACAGGGTATGCGCAATTTATTTAATGTTATCTACAAAGGTAAACAATCGGTTCCAACGTATTTTTCCATCCAGCCAGCCACGGTCATTATCCAATGACAACCAGATAAAGATAGGTTTTCCCACCACATGATCTTCAGGAACAAATCCCCAAAAGCGGGAGTCAGCCGAATTATGACGGTTATCTCCCATCATCCAGTAATAATCCATCTTGAAAGTATACTCATCGGTTTCCTTGCCGTTAATATAAATCTTTCCATCTTTCACCGCCAGTTCATTACCCTCGTAAACATGAATAGGACGCTCATAAACAGGAAGATTCTCTATCGTGAGTTTCACCGTCTCTCCCTTTTTGGGAATCCATACAGGTCCGTAGTTATCCGTAGTCCAGTTCTTATACATATTCAGCGGGTACAAGCCCCCCGCATCATCAGCCGGTGTATTCTCAATACTGACTACAATATCCTTACGCGCCAACAAACCCGCTTTCGCTTTTTCCGTCAGAGGCATATTATAAACAGAAGCATCCGTATAATACATCATCATATCCTCCTTGCTGATACCCAGTTCATGAGCCAGGTCATCGGGAATAGGACGCTTGGTTTTCACCAGATAACGATACTGCACATTATCAGGCTCTTTATTAGCTTTACCATCCAAATAAATAATACGATCCTTTATCTCCAGCGTTTGTCCGGGCAAACCCACACACCGCTTCACGTAGTTCTCACGGCGGTCTACCGGACGGCTGATTATCTCACCGAAGTTCTGTGGATTCTCTTTCAGGTACTCCCGTCCCAACTGATAATAATAATCATAGACCACCCGTTGCTGCTCCGGAGTCATGGAAGCCAAATCCACCGGTTTTGCCAGCTCCTTGCCTGCGCCATAACTCAGACGGTAAATATCATCATTGGGCACACCGGTGGCAACTGTATCTCCGGCCGGAAAGTTAAAGACAACGATATCATTCAACTGTACATCCCCCAAACCTTTCACCCGTTTATAATCCCATTGTGGATGCTCAAGGTATGATTTACAATTAAAAAACGGCAGTGTGTGTTGTGCCAACGGCATGTGCAGCGGAGTCTGAGGCACACGGGGCCCATAACTCATTTTACTCACAAACAGATAATCACCCGTCAGCAATGATTTTTCCAGCGAGGAAGAAGGAATCACATAGTTCTGGAAGAAATAGAGGTTGACAAAGTATACCGCCACCAGTGCGAATACAATAGCATCCACCCATCCCATGACAGTCACTACATGACGGTTCTTGGACTCTCTCCACCAAGTCCATGGAATCTTCTTTGTGATATACGCATCGAAGATAAACGGTACAACCACCAATCCCAGCCAGCTTCTCAACCAGACAAGAAATATCAGGTAAAGCGCCAGAACAACGGCAAACTTAATCCACTGTGTACGTGTTGCTCTTATCATATCTTAAAACTGAAATAAATCACTCATTCCTAATAACCCTTCATGCCTGGATGTATATTCCGCCGCCAAAACAGCTCCCAAGGCAAACCCCTTCCGATTCTTGGCATCATGGGTAATTGAGATGCTGTCCGCCTCAGAGTCATAGCGGATAGTATGAATACCAAACACCTCCCCTTCACGGATCGAATTTACAGGAAACTCATTCTCGGCACATTCCGATGTTCCCGACACGGTTCCATCCGGTGCCACCATGGTCCCTTTCACCCATTTACTCTTGCGGTTCATATTTTCCAGAATCCCTTCGGCCAGCGTGATGGCTGTTCCGCTGGGCGCATCCAGTTTATGAATATGATGAGTTTCGGTCATGGAAACCTCGTAAGCGGGAAAGTTATTCATTATTTTAGCCAAGTATTTATTTACAGCAGAGAATATAGCGACACCCAGACTGAAATTAGACGACCAGAACAAGGTTTTTCCACCTTTCGTGCATAATTCTTTCACCTCATCACCATGTTTGTCCATCCATCCGGTACTGCCCGATACCAATTTGACACCGGCAGCAAAAGTTTTCATATAGTTGTCATATGCCACCATCGGGTTAGTAAACTCAATAGCCACATCTGCTGATTTAAATGCTTCCGAATTAAAATCATCTTGATTATCAACATCTATAATACTCACAATCTCATGTCCGCGGGCAACTGCAACCTTTTCAATCTCCTTGCCCATCTTTCCGTATCCTATTAATGCTATTTTCATAATTACGAATGTTATTTCAGCCACAAAGATAGCGTTTTTCGTTGTAAACCATTACATTTGCCAAACATTTACACCTCATTAACATGGAACAACTATTACACTATGTATGGAAACATAAAATATTTCCTCTCAAAGAACTGAAAACAACAACCGGCCAACAAGTGGAAGTTATAGATACGGGACTGGCGAATACCGACGCCGGTCCCGATTTTTTTAATGCCAAGCTCAAGCTGGACGGTGTGCTTTGGATAGGCAATATCGAGATACATGAAAGATCTTCAGACTGGTTCAAACACGGACATCATGCAGATGCCGGTTACAACTCTGTCATTCTGCATATAGCCTCCGAAATAGATACGGAAATCAGCAGGAGCAATGGAGAAAGAATCCCCCAAATACAACTCATCTGCCCGGAAGCGGTCCGCACCAACTACAAGGAACTGTTGGAAACAGACAGCTACCCCCCTTGTTACCGCATCATTCCTTCACTCCCCCCTTTCACCGCCCACTCATGGATGACTGCCTTACAGATGGAAAGATTCGAGCAAAAAGCGACCTTATTGAATGAACGGTTAAAACGTTGTCAAGGCAATTGGGAAGACGCTTTTTTTATCACACTGGCACGTAATTTCGGTTTCGGGCTGAACGGAGACGCTTTCGAAACCTGAGCTCATCGGCTTCCCTTCCGGGCAGTAGACAAGCATCGGAACGACCTTTTCCAGATAGAAGCCATCTTCTTTGGACAAGCCGGCATTCTGGAAGATTCTGATGGAGACGGATACTATCTCCGGCTAAAAAAAGAGTACACCTATCTACAGCATAAATTCGGACTTATCCCGATGGATGCTTCCCTATGGCGTTTTCTCCGGCTACGTCCTGCTAATTTTCCGCATATACGGATTGCACAGTTGGCATGTCTTTATCATCGTGCCTACGGACTGCTCTCTCGCATCATGGAAACGGAAACACTACAAGGTGTCAGAGATATTCTGAAAGGAGGAACGTCAGAATACTGGCTCACTCATTATACATTTGGCGGTTCTTCCCCTTCCCGTCCGAAGACTCTAAGTAACACCTCACTGGATTTACTCATTATCAACACGGTAGTGACATTTCTCTATGCTTACGGACTGCATAAAGGGAATCGTGTACTTTGTGCACGTGCCGGCAGTTTTCTGGAAGAATTGAAAGCGGAGAACAATTATATCACCCGCATGTGGGAACAATGCGGAATGAAAGCCTCCAATGCCGCCGACAGCCAAGCTTTGATACAATTAAAGAAAGAATATTGCGATAAGAAAAAATGCCTGTATTGCCGGATAGGGTACGAATATCTGAAAAGAAAATAGAAAAAGGGGGCTGAAGTCTTGAACTTCAGCCCCACCTATTCTTATAAATTTCTGAATAACGACATCACTTTGACAAGCTTTTTACAATAGTGGAAACTATCTTTGAAGAACTTTTCCGACTATCCTTACTCAACTTATCTTTACTTTCCAAATTCATGCTGGTAAAATAGTTATTACCTCGGGTTACTTCCTTCTGATTCTTATCAAACAAAGAATAACTGGTGATATGAAACAAAGTACGCAAAGGCTTTTCTTGCCATTTCAAATAATGCTGATTCAAAAATAATACATAATCCGAATCAGTATCCTTTATCAGCTGTTCATACCGATTATCATCCACCTGACTAAGATCCGCATACCTCTCCTCTTCTTCACCTTCCAGTCTGATTTTATCCAACAAACTGCTGATGGCCGCCGCCTTTTCCGGAGTAACGAACTGGTATTTCTTATTCTTATTGGATGCAATAATATTCTTTGCTATAATCTGATTATAAGTATAATCTATGCTATCAGTCGGTATTCCAGTTTCCTCAGTAATCATACTGCCGGGAAAATAGTTGGATTCCACATTGTCGTGAAGTCCTATAACAAGAACCTTTACCAGATTGTTATTAGCCTTGTTAGCACCTTCTTCGTCAGCAGGCGATGCACATACAGAACCTGTCACCCATAATACCAATCCCAAAGCCAATGAGATTTTCTTTAATAAACCAGCTTTCATATTATCCTTTTTTAAATTACAGTGCAAATGTATTGTGTTCCTATTACATCCCTATTTGAAAGGAATTACATTTTTATTAAGAATCTCCTCCATTTTTCCGAATCAGCTTTTCAGTTTCCAATGGATAATCAGTAGTTATATAATCCACCTGCTGGCCAATCATCTTCTGAACCATCTCCATATCATTGACTGTCCACACATTCACCTTCATACCCAACTGATGTGCTTCAGCAATCCATTCCGGTTTCTCAGCCAATACCTTGATATAATAATCAATACCATTAATTCCTTTCGCCTTCAGGTCTTTAGGAGCCACATCACTTTTCAGATAAGCTATTTCCGAATCCGGAGTCAGTTTCACCAACTGTTCGCAAATGTTCATGCTGAATGAAATATATTCCACCTGTTTCTCCATTCGCATCTTTTTCACTTTATCTACAATGATTCTTACCGCTTCATTTTCCGCTTCTTCGGTTCTGTGAGGCTTGATTTCCAATATCAGCTGAGTACCAGTCAGTTTCCTACCCGCTACCAGATAATCATCCAAAGTGGACAACTTCTCGCCGTTACTCAAATTCAAATCTTTCAATTCAGCAAAAGGAGTATCAAAAATGCAAATTCCCTGAATGCTATCGTCATGATTGACTACGATTTCCTTGTCCTTCGTCAGTTGTACGTCGAACTCCGAACCATACACCTTTGCCTCTGCAGCCTTTGTCAAAGAAGCAATAGAGTTTTGGGCAGAACCTTCACATTTCCAATATCCGCGGTGGGCAATCACTTTGGTCTGGGCAGTCCCGGTCAAAGTAACAGCACACATGGCACAAGCCATCATTAGTTTACTTAGTTTCATCTTTATTTCTTATTTAATCATTATCTATTAGAATCCATATCTCAAACCTATCTGAACCTGAAAAGGAGTACCGTTCAGACTGGATACACCTGTGTTGGCATTTACATTATAAGTATATTGTTTGGCATCTTTATCAAACCCCTTGATACTATAAATTTTCTGTGTTCCCAGATTATGACCGGCTCCCCAATCTTTGTTCAACATATTGGCCACATTGAAAATATCAACAGACACCTCCAGATTCTGCTTTTTGTAAGTTTTGAATTTCTTGGCCAAACGAAGATCTAAAGTGCCATAGAAACCATTGACTCCTCCATTACGTTCGGCCACTTTACCAAAACTCTTACGAATATAATCTTTCACACTCTTTTCCGCATCCGGATTGTTCAATATAGAATTAATACCTTCACGAATATAATCAGGAGTAGCACTGCTATTCGGATCATATACATAGGCCAGATCATTACTATCCACAAAATCACCGTTCACATTTCCATTCACAATCATGGTATAACGTGTTCCCCCGATGCCGGAAAAGCGAGCACCTACGGTAATGCCCCAGAAAGTAGGAGCCGAACCATAAACCACCAGTTTATGACGGAACTGATTGTTGGAGTAAGTCATTTTGCTTAAATCACGGGGATCGTCAACCACCATTTGGGAAAGAGTAGCGGAATTAGCCACATTACCATTATAGGAAGTATTGTCTTTGGTATCGTTCCAAGTATAACTGAAAGAAAGTTCTCCGTCTTTATAGTAACGCCATGTTCCATCTACGGTGAAAGCGAACTGATTTACTTTTCCCTCGCTGACCAATTCGAGCACACGCCCTACTTTGGTACTTTTACGTCCTTCCATCCAATCAAGAGTACCATCTTTTCCTATAGTAGAAGCAGGTACATAAATACCTCGGTTCCCTTCTGCAGAAAGACGAAAATAAGGATCATCCACCATGTTCCGGTCTATATACATATAGTTGTTACGACCCAAAGTCATATATCCGCTGACACTCATTTTCAAACGGTCACTGAAGAAGTGAGTGTATGAAATATTCGCCTTATAAACCACGGGAACCTTGGCATCCTTGCTATTCATATTGATCGTAGGTACAGCCTTGTCCGCATATTTGGGATTATTCAGCAAATCAATACCCGGAGCCGTAGAAGGATCTTTCCGATACCCTATAAAATCGGGAGTGGGAACTATATCCGGTTCTTCTTCCGTATTCTTGATATCAACCGACATCACTTTCGTACCATCAAATACCATATTATTAATCATGGCATAGTTGTTGATATCAGATGCAAAGATTCCCCCGCCAATACGAAGAATATCCGTGTGCTTGTCATTAAAGTCCCAAGTAATCTGGACACGAGGCTGAATCTGGAAAGTAGAGAGTCCATTGTCTGTACGCAGTCCCAATTCATCATACACCAGTTGGCTGAAATTACCTTTATTGAAATAAGTGGCATTATCCAAACGTAAGCCTGCCATCAGCTCGAATCCTGTGAACAGTTTAGTCTGCAACTGGGCATAGATACCTGCATTCAATATATTTTGGCGTACACGCTGATTGTTTTGGTCAGGATCCAAATACACTTCACGTACATAACGAGAAGGCTTCAATGCCTCGAAATTATCCAGTCCGGTAAAATAAAAACGCCCGTTGGCCTCACTACCGTAACGAGAATTAAGATTCGTGTACATCAAATCAAAACCATATGTATAGTTTACCTTATTGGTATTATAATAATAATTATCTACCAACTGAAGTACGTGATTATAGAAATTCTCAGGGCTATAACGCTGACCACCCAGCTGAATGGTAGTAGTCGCCGTTTTTCCATCTATTTCCGATTCTACACGTTGCACAATGGCACGTGGAATATTATCAGCCGGCAGTTCACTGCCCGGCATGGATTTTTCCAATGTATAAAGATGTTGCAACTTCAGTTCGTTGGTACTGCGTGGTCCCAGTACCGAACGTAAAGTCAGTAAAGCGCTGTTGTTCAACGAATGTACATCACCATACACTTCATAAAGATTGATAGCACTATTGTCGCTCAAGCCCATATTGTTATTGTCATTCACAAAATTATCAGTAAACGATAACAGGTTTGTAGCATTAATCTGCCAGTCCAAACGAGCAAATACCGCATCGGTATTCTGTTTTTTATCAAAAGACCCGAACTGAGGATGGTCCGACACTCCATATTTATTGCGGGCTATTTCCAGAAAACGGTCTCTGGTCTCCGTAGTCAAATTATAACGCTTTTCATCGGCAGCATTATGAATATCGGCAATATACAACGGACGTGAATCAGCCTGATGATCCCAAGAAATAAAGAAGTGGGCACGGTCTTTCACCAATGCACCGCCCAATGAGGCTCCAAACTGGTAAGTAGAGAAATCATTCGAGCGCTTGTTGCCGCGGATATCATATTTGCTGGACAACCAGTCGGAACGCAGATAAGTGAAAGCGCTACCTGTCAATTGGTTGGTTCCCGATTTGGTCACCGTACTAATAGTACCTCCTCCGGCACGACCGTTAGTCACATCATATTCATTCGTCACGACTTTGAACTCACGGATAGCCTCCATCGAAATGGCATATGGCACACCGTTTCGGCTGGTTGTACTACCTCCCGAAGTAGGTCCCTTGGCACTCATACCATCAATGGTATAATTAGTAGAAGAAGCCAACTGTCCGGACAGGCTGGAACCTGTACTTAATGGTGACAGGTCAATGAGCGAAGTAAAGTTACGCCCGTTTACCGGCAGTTTGTTCAGGTCATTGGCCGTCACCGAAGTAGCGGCCCCCGTAGTGGCGATAGAATTCTTCAATGAATTAGCCACCACCTGTACAGCCTCCATCACGACACTTTCCTCCTTTAACTGGAAATCCAGACGGAGCACATCACCTTGGTTCAGCGTATATCCTGTCTTTTTCTGGTCACCATAGCCTACATAGCTGACGGTGACAGAGTAAGGTGAACCCAAAGGGAGTTGCTTCACAATGTACTCTCCCGTCTCGTTGGTGATAGAACCGGCACTGAAACCGGTCGATTCGTTCTTTACCAACACTGTGGCTCCGATAACCCCCTCTCCGGTTTCGTCAGTCACAATACCTTTTACAATCGCCCGGTAATCCTGTGCAGAAACATAGCCCGCAACGAATAGTGACAAGCATAATAACAACAAAAATCTCTTTGACTCAATAAGAATTTTCATGTTCAAATGATTGATAGCAGTTTAACAATAATACCTATTTTCATTAAATTTAATTTGCAAGTGCAAAAGAATGCTGAATGGATTACGAACAAATTGCTACAAAGTGACAATGCTGTTTCAAAGACAAGGAGATAAAAAAAGTGTGTGGATATGCCCTGCACATCCACACACCACCTATGCTTTTATTACAAAAGAATTACGCTTAGAAAGCCTTCTTGTAAAGTTCCAGAATAATTTCTTCCGTCACTTCACGAGGATTGCCCGGCGTACACACATCGGCAATAGCCGAAGCGGCCAGACGGGGCAAGTCTTCTTCCTTAATACCCAGTTCAGACAAATGCTGAGGGATACCCACCTTGACAGACAATGCCTTCACCGCCTCAACAGCAGCCTTCGCAGCCTCTTCCCGGCTCATGCCATCCTTGTACACATTCATCGCCTTGGCGATATCTACATATTTGGACAAAGCAGCCGGAGCATTGAACTCCATGATGACAGGCAGCAACAGTGCATTAGCCACACCGTGAGGAATATCGAAGATAGCTCCCAACGGATGAGCCATACCGTGAACCACGCCCAAGCCTACATTAGAGAACGCCATACCTGCAATGTACTGTGCCACGGCCATACCGTTACGGGCTTCCGCATTGGTAGGCTCGAAGACAGCGGTTTCCAGATAACGGGCAATCATTTCGATCGCCTTGATCTCGAACATATCGCTCATTTCCCAAGCGCCTTTGGTTATCAACCCTTCGATGGCGTGGGTCAGTGCGTCCAAACCGGTAGAAGCAGTCAGCCCTTTAGGCAGAGTGTACATCAGTTCCGCATCCACAATAGCGATGGCGGGGATATCGTTCGGGTCTACACAAACCATCTTCTTATGGTTTTCCTCATCCGTGATGACATAGTTGATAGTCACCTCGGCGGCAGTACCGGCGGTAGTGGGCAGTGCAATGATAGGCACTGACTTTTTCCTTGTAGGAGCCACACCTTCCAGTGACACCACATCACTGAAGTCTGGATTATTAGTGATGATACCAATCGCTTTCGAAGTATCGATAGACGAACCGCCGCCGATAGCCAGAATAAAGTCCGCTCCTGATTTTGCAAAAGCTTCAACTCCCGCCTTTACATTGCTTACGGTAGGATTCGGTTTGATTTCACTGAATATTTCATAAGGAATACCTGCATTCTCCAAGACTTTCAACACTTTATCAGCCACACCGAACTTAATCAAGTCCTTGTCTGTAGCAACAAACGCTTTATGCAAGCCCAAACGTTTAATCTCTTGTGGAAGCACTTCACGCGCACCCGGACCGAAGTAAGATACTTCGTTCAATACAAATCTGTTAATCATAGTTTTTTTTAATTATGTAGTTTGGTTGCAAACTTAGTACAAATTCTTGAGAAAACGGCTCTTTAAAAAGATTCTTATAGTATGTTTTTTGGCATTCATGCACCCCGCCTTCAGACCATTCAGCACGGTTAACACGCTGTCGCACAACAAATAAGACTGACAGAAGCCCCTTCAGCCTCCTGTCAGTCCTTTCAGCCGGCCTGATGGACGGGAATTATGCCGCCAACACTACCTTGTACAGATTTCCTTTCTCCGTATGCATCCGTTCCGCCCCCATGGCACTCATCATCTTGCCGAAACGCACCACCGTCATGCCGCGCATAGCCGCAGGATAACGGCTCTGCAAAATGGTGAAAATGACCGAGGCCGAATAGAGTTTGAACTCCTCTCCCGCCTCAGGCAGGCGAAAACAACGGTAGAACACCTCCTGCTCTACGGGCATGGCATAGAACTCGCGGTTGCGCAATTGCAGTTCCGCTTCCTCTTCGGCCGAAAACCAATAACGCTCGCCACCCTCCAGCTCCGCCTTCAATTGGGCAAACAATTGCTTGTGCTCCAGTGGCGTGCAGTCTATTTTCTCTTTCACCTCGGCACAAAGATAACGGCGACTGCCCGTAGGGTCGGTCAGCAAATCCTTATGATTACTGGTTCCTATAAACGAAGCCATGCGGGGCAGGTGACTGTAGGATGAACGGTGCGACTTACGGAAATCCAACTTCTTCATCTGCATCAGTGTCTTGAGCAACGGCAGTTTTTGAGGAGAAAGACGGTCGTACTCATCCAGATTAATCAGCCCGAACTGCGCCAGTTTCTGTTCGCATCCCGACTGCCCCGTCAACTCAAAACTGTCCGTGTAATAATCTCTCAACCCGTCGGGCATCAACAACTGACAAAAAGTAGATTTACACTTGCCCTGCATACGGCTCACCAACATAGGGGCCACTGCATTGGCGCAACGGTCCATGCGTCCTGCCCACTGGGCGGCCATTCCCAGCATCCAGCGGTGGAAGCCGTTTATCCAGAAAGCTTTTTTCGAGATGCGCTGCGCCAGCGGAGTGACGCGATCCACCCCGTCCCATTGGGGCAGTGTATCCATATAAGTAAGGAAAGGGTGATAGTCTTCCAAGCGTTCCGAATGGAGCAGGCGGCTCACATCCTTATCCCAGCAATTGATGCGATGACGGTGCGCTTCCAGGCACAAGGTGTTCAAGGTACGCTGAGTCACTATCTTATAAGGTGTGTCCGTCCCTTGCCCCTTCGCGCAATATTCAGGTTGTTCCGTCAACACGTTGAAACGGAACTCATAGTGTTTCCACAAGTAGTTCTCCAGACGGTCTTGCACCTCCCGGTTATCCGCAGCCTGTTCTTTTTCCCTTTTATCCGAAGAAGGGTCCCCCTGTTTCGCCGTTGCAGTTTCACCGTTCCATAACTTGCACCATTCCATCACCTTCCGAATCATTTCTTTCATCATGATTTTATTGTTTTTTTTTAGTTGTTGTTTCCACAAAGATAGCACATTGAAAAGCCTTTGTCAAGGGATTTCCGGCGTTTCGGGATGAAAAGTGACTAAGCGTAAACATCCTTATGTAAAAGGGTTTTCATCAGGACAAGTTCGTGTTCTCTTCTTGACAAGTACAGTGTTTCACTTAAGTGATGAAGTTTCATCACCGTAAGCATTCGGCCTCGTGCGTGTTTTTTTCCCCTCTTTTCCTTCCTACCTTTGTGGCTTCATTATAATCTTAATCCATTATGTGTTCAGTATTAGAATTTTCTAGCGAAAGTGATAAACTACGTACTCTCTTTTCCGAGTCTAACCATTTTGATTCTGTTCTTTTCATATTTGATGGCGGCCGTCGTTATAAAGTTTCGTCTTCCAGCCTTGGTATCCATTCCCCTCAGGACCTACTTCTCCCTTTAGGTCTTGGCCTTTTCCGCAGCAGTCCTTTTTGGTCTTATTACCTTTATCCCCAAGGTTGTAATTTCCATAAAGGTATTGACGGTCTTTGTGGCGAGGTCATCCGACACACAGGTTCCTGCGTGTCAGAGCAGAGCTGTCATATTTTTCCCGACCGCTCCCGTAGCAGGTTGCATATCCTTTATCGGTGCGACGACGAATACCGTCTGGAATGCCGTCGTCTGAATCGCGGTTCTTTCCTCTTGAAAAAGGAGGAACGGAAGAAGGATTTTCTTCAAATTTCCTGGAATCGCCTGAATGAGCTGCTTACTGTTAAAAAGTATCGGAAAACAGTTGAAAAGTAATTCCCCATTCTATAAGCCGTGCAGTTTTATTTTGATAACTTTGCCACATAATAAAAAGTGGATGTACAGTGAAAGAACCGGTTATTACCCTTACTTTGGAAGAGTACGAAGAGTTGCGCAAGGAACATGAATGCCTTGAAAAGGAGCATGCGGAACTTCAGAGAAAATACGAAGCCTCTTTGCAGGAGTATTCCCGCCAGGTCGAAGAAATCTCGGCCTGTACAGCCGTCATTGCCGATCTGAGATGGAAATTGGCTGACTTGACACGCCGTTTATGGGGTAAATCCAGTGAAAAACGTCATCTTCCCGAAGATGCCGGCCAGCTGAGCATCTGTTTCGAGTCTCCGTCCGATGTCAATGACCCGGTAGCGGAAGAACAGAAAACCGCTGGGAAATCCGTCACATCGGAGAATGGCTACAATCGTTTCCGTAAAAGCTTCACGAAAAAGATCACTCCCCACGCCCGTAAGCCCATCGACCCGTCCCTTCCCCGTGAGGAGATTATCATTCCCATGCCGGAAGGCCTTTCGTTGGAGGGAGCGACGAAGCTGGGAGAGGAAGTGAGCGAACAGTATGCTGTCAGTCCCGCCCGATTCTATGTGAAACGCATCATCCGTCCTAAATACCGGCTCGCCGACGGTCGTATCATAACCGCTCCCATGCCCGTAATGGCACATCCCCACAGCAATGCCTCGGAAAGTGTACTGGCCCACATTGCTACCGCCAAATATTACGACCACCTGCCTCTGCACAGACAGCTGGATATCTTTGAGCGTGAAGGAATCCATCTGAGTCCTTCCACCGTAAGTAACTGGATGATGGCTGCCGCACAGCGTCTGGAACCAATCTATAATGAACTTCGTGAACTGGTCAAGGACAGCTATTACGTCATGGCCGATGAGACACCCCATCCCGTACTTGAAAGCGACCGGCCCGGTGCTCTTCACCGCGGGTATATGTGGAACTTCTATCTGCCCCGGTTCCATACCCCCTTCTTTGAATATCACAAGGGCCGTGGCAGCAGCGGAATAGACACACTGCTGGCAGGACAGGTCCGGGTGGTACAGAGTGACGGCTTTGCAGTATATGACAAGTTCGACACGCTACCCGGAAAGTTGCATCTGTGCTGCTGGGCACACGTCAGGCGCAACTTTGTGGAAGCGGAAGGAAATGACCCTCCCAGAGCAAGGCATGCACTTGGAAAAATAGGCGGACTGTATGCCGTGGAGGAGAAAATCAGAATGGAACATCTGGAAGGGGAGGCGGTGGTAAAGCTTCGCCGGGAAAAATCGTACCATATTATCAAAGAACTGGAAAAATGGTGCAAGGAGGAATATGGACATACGGTCGATAAATCGCCTATTGCCAAGGCCATGTTCTATATGTACACACGCTTTGAACAACTGTCCGGATATGTCAATGACGCACAGTTCTGCATTGACAATAATCCGGTGGAGCGTTCTATAAGGCCGTTGACTTTAAACAGAAAAAATACGCTCTTCTCCGGATCACATGAGGCAGCACATGCAGCGGCAATTTTCTTTTCACTGATGGGATGCTGTAGGGAAAATAAGGTGAACCCAAAACTATGGATGCAGGACGTGCTGATTAGGGTACAGGAGAAAGAAAGAGAAGAGAAAAACGATTACACCGATTTACTGCCATTTAATTGGAAAGGATAAACAGGAAAGCTATAATAAAGTCAAAAGCCAGACATGCTTCGTCTGGCTTTTGACTTTATTATAACTTGGAGAGAAACACGCACGAGGCCGAATGCTTACGGAAGCAACAGGATGCATAACAAGGAAGATAAAGGATATGCTCCAAGAAAAGACAGCTAAGTATTTCTTAAAATACAGGCATGACGGACACACCTCTCATCTAACAGGTAGGAACAAAAATATGGGCTGGAAGTAACTGACAGGAAACTGAAGGTTCTCCTATCAGGATACTTCCCTATTTTACAAGCAGTTAGACCGGCTGAATGAACTGAAGAGACACTCCGGTTTTCATGTACCGAAGCCCCTTTTCCATCATTACAGCTGGTTCACCGCTGTCAAATACTTATCCATCGTTGTAGCCTTCTTTATCGCTTTCTTTATCTTCCGGTCCGCATCGGGCAGCAGGTATTCCCAATAAGGCTTCATTTTACTCAGCAATTGCACCTCTCCCTGTAAATGGGCTTCATAATATTGAAGAAGGCGTGCGTGAAGCGCCTTCACCTTTTCATGCAGCTCATCGGGAGAAAAAACGGCTCCGTTTGCATATTCCCAAGCCAAAGCAGGATTGGCCAGCAACCCGCGTCCCAGCATGACGCCCTCCAGGCGGGGAAACTCCTCGTCCACCTTCCGGATATCTTCCACCGTCAGCAAGTCACCGTTATACACCAACGGATGGGCGCACTCCTCATAGAAAGCGGTGAACGCAGCCAAGTCCACCTCTCCCTTGTACTGTTGCTTCCCGATACGAGGATGCAGAACGATCCGCCGCAAGGGGGCAGCGTTCAACAAAGGCAACAACGGCCGCCATTCATCCGCACACTCCCATCCCAATCTCATCTTGACGGAGAAACCCAGTTCCGGATAGTGCACCAGCTCTTTCAATAAAGCTTCCACCTCGGCCGGATACGGCAAAATGCCCGAACCCTTATGTTTCCCTGTCATCAGGGGAAAAGGACAACCCATATTGATATCCGCTTCCTTGTACCCTTTCTCTATAAACAAACCGGCCAGCCGTTCCAGTTCGGCAGGAGTGGAAGCGATAAGCTGGGGAATCAGCCGGGACACAGTATTGTTTTCAGAAGCGATCTCCCGTACATCCTTGTTACGGAACTCTCCTTTCTCCATCCGCACAAAGGGGGTATAATAAGCATCTATCCCACCAAAAACTTCCTGATGAAGATTTCTCCAGGGGGCTTCCGTAAAACCTTGCAAAGGGGCAGCGTACAGTTTCATTTGTTTCTTTTTTTAAGTTTATCTGCAAAGTAACACATTTTTCTTATACCTTTGCCTTATGGAAAAGTATATTTATGAACTGAAGATGAAGGTACGCGATTATGAATGCGACCTGCAGGGTATTGTGAACAATGCCAACTATCAACATTATCTGGAACATACGCGCCATGAGTTTCTCACATCGGTGGGGATCAGTTTCGCACGCTTGCACGAAGAAGGAGTGGACCCGGTAGTGGCGAGGCTCACCATGGCGTTCAAAACTCCGCTGCGCAGCGGTGACGAATTCGTGTCCAAGCTCTATCTGAAAAAAGAAGGTATTAAATATGTGTTCTATCAGGACATTTTCCGTCTGCCCGACATGAAAGTGACTGTCAAGGCCACTGTAGAATCAGTATGCGTGGTAAACGGCAGATTAGGGGACAGCGCTCTATTTGACGAGACTTTCGCCCCCTATCTGAGCGAATGACACAAGACGAACAAATTTGCAGCCTGGCCCTGACCCGGATACCGGGATTGGGACCGACAGGCGCATTCAGACTGGTGAGCAGTCTGGGAAGCGCCACCCGTGTTTTCGAACACCGCAAAGAGCTGTCACAACTGGTCCCCGGAGTAAGCGAAAAGATCATTACTGCGTTGAATAACTCCGAAGCTTTCCGGCGTGCAGAGCAGGAACTTACTTTCTGTGAGAAAAATCATATCCGCTGCCTCACCTTAAATGATGAAGGTTATCCCGGCCGTTTGCGTGAATGTGATGATGCTCCGCTAGCTTTATTTTACCGGGGAAATGCCGATCTGAATGCACTGCATGTCATCAATATGGTAGGAACCCGTCATGCCACCCCCTACGGACAGGATATCTGCACCCGTTTCCTTGCCGACTTGTCGGTGTTGTGCCCAAACGCCTTGATAGTGAGCGGGCTGGCTTATGGCATTGATATCCATGCGCACCGCGCCGCCCTGCAGAATCATTTCAAGACCATAGGCGTGCTGGCACACGGACTGGACCGTATTTATCCTGCCGAACATCGGAAGACAGCCGTCAGCATGTTGGAACAGGGAGGTTTGCTGACCGAAGTTACGAAAAGAGTGTAATTTATTGGAAATGAGCGTAGGTTAATTGCTCTTGATAGTAATAGGTTACGATTTAGTTAGTTATCTACTGCATTATCCTTCTGCGCGTTGCGTAACCTTCAAAGAACTCTTCGTATGCAAAAGTAGCTATTTAATTCGAGATTTTGATATAAACTCCCGTTTTTTATCCCCTCATTCATAAGAATTTTCCGTAAAAGCGGTATTGTCCGTCGGCACACCATTGCCCAAAACGAGTTTGGAACAAACGTGTGCCGACTACCGCATAGCTGGAGAAAAGGGCATTGCCTCACGCCTAAACGATGTTTAGACAGATGAAGCAATGCCCCTTTCTTTTGCGCCTATGCCAAGAGGTGCTTTTACGGGTTTTCAAATGATTTTTCTTTTTTCGCTGTCTCTTTTGCCGGAAGCGGAAAGTGAATGCAGAGTGTGTCAGCCTGCCCCATGAATGAAACAGGCGCCCACACACAGCCGGACAAACCGGGAAGAATGATTGTTGCCACCCGGCTGAACAAGTTCCGTCGGATCGGAAACAATCATACTTCCTTTGTTGTGGTTTGCCCTTTTCACGCTTCCGGTGATGTCTTTTTCCTTTTGGTGATTCTTTTTTTTACGGATTTTCCCCTGAAGTTTTTTTCTACACAATCTGCCTCTGTTTTCGTTTACCTCCATTTTGCGCCTTTCAGTAAGCCGCATCAGTCAGTCATTTTCGTTCTGGGCGCAAAGGTAATTCCGGGATTGGACGGGAAAGCAAGGTCAAGCCTCCTGTTTTCGGTAAAAATCTCCAGCCCTGCGGGTAGTATTTTGACCGAAAAACCTTGCATTCCCTAATCCCTACCTTTTCAAGCACCCGAAACGAAAACGACCGATGCGACAGAAAGACGCATAAAAAAAATGTCGGATAAACGAGAGGCAGATAAGATAGTTTGAAACTCAACTCCCTCAGCTCTTGAATCCGCATTAAAAACAAAAAAATCAAAAACAGCGAAGATATGACGGCAACGGCAAATTTCAGACAAATGGCGCAACACATCGGGTTGGCGATATGCGGCTTGATGATGCGCACCGCCTTCGGGGTGTTCGGCATCCTTTGGGGCATCATCAGAGAGATTGTAAACGGAGTGTTCCGAGTGGCGATAGGTGTAATCGTGGCTATCCTTTCCACCATTGCCTTCTTTGGCTTCATCCTTTGGTTATTCACCCTTTAACCCTTACCGACATGGCAAAAAGAAACAGCAAGACGGCAGCGCAGCAGTGCAGATATTACGAGGTGGACAACATCTTCGTGTATATGGTGGAAACGTACATCAACGGCAACATATCCGTGTTCCGTGAACTCTACCACGAACTGAACAAGGACGCACGGAGGGACTTCATGGACTTCCTTCTCAGCGAGGTAGAGCCGACCTATTGGAGAGAGATACTGAAACAGATAATCTAAAAATGACAGCGATATGAAAGGAACAGACCATTTCAAGAGAACGATATATATGTACTTGGAACAGCGTGCGGAGGAAGATGCGCTATTTGCAAAGAAGTACCGCAACCCTGCCAAGAACATGGACGAGTGCGTGACCCACATTCTGAACTATGTGCAGAAAAGCGGTTGCAACGGTTTCACGGACGGAGAGATATTCGGGCAAGCCATCCACTACTATGAGGAAAACGAGATAGAGGTGGGCAAACCGATGGACTGCCAAGTGGTTGTGAACCACGTTGTGAAACTCACGGCAGAGGAAAAGGCGGAGGCACGTCAGAACGCTGTCCGCAAATACCAAGAGGAGGAACTCCGCAAGTTGCAGAACCGCCACAGACCGTCAGCGAGAAAAGAAAACCAACCCCAACCCTCATTATTTGATTTAGGCTTATGAAACCGAAGACCAAGATACAGAAAGAGGTGGCAAGACTTTCCGCCAACCTTCGCCCCATATCAGCGACACAAATAGATTGGGCATACCGCCACTGCGTTGAGCATATCGGCTACCGCACCAAGAAAGGGAACATCACCTGTTCCGACTGCGGTCACGAGTGGCACAGCGACAGCGGACTATGCGACACCCTTGAAGGCTGCACCTGCCCCAAATGCCATGCCGAACTCAAAGTGCAGGACACACGCAGACGCATCTACAAGGAAACGCAGAATTTCAGCGTGATAACCACCTGCAAAGGGTATCAGGTAATCCGCGTGGCGCAGGTCAGATGCGAGAGCAGGAAAGGCGAACCGATGCGTTTCTACTGCCACGAGGTCGTGCAGCGTTGGATTTCACCCGACGGCAAGGTTACGGACATGGCGTTGCTCCGTGGCTTCCTTTTCTGCTATTGCGATGTGTGGGCATTAGGCAGCGATATGGAGGTAAGACCGCACAACAGCCTATACGATGATGTGGTGGCAAGAAGCTGTGCATATCCAAAGATGAGGATATTGCCCCAACTCAGACGTAACGGCTTCAAGGGCGATTTCCACGGCATCTCCCCCGTGCGTCTTTTCAAAGCCTTGCTTTCAGACCCAAGAATTGAAACCCTTATGAAAGGCGGTGAGATTGAGGTCATGAAACACTTTCTTTTCAATACCCGTACTGCCGATGAATGTTGGGCATCATATCTGATTGCCAAGCGTCACAAGTATCAGATAGACAACCTCTCAATGTGGTGCGACTATCTGCGTATGCTCAAAAAACTCGGTCAAGACCTCCGTAACCCGAAGAACATCTGTCCCGAAGATTTCATGGCGGCACACGACAACGCAACCCGAAAAATTGAAGCCATACACGAGAAGGAAAGAGCCGCAGAGCAACGCCGTTGGGAGATTGAAAGGCGTGAGCGTGAGCAACAGCGACAACTCCAACGAAAGAAAGATGCGGAGGATTTCATCGCCAACAAATCCAAATTCTTCGGCTTGGTAATCACGGACGAGGAAATAATCGTCAAGGTGCTTGAAAGCATAGACGAGTATTACAACGAGGGCAAGACGCAGGGCATCTGCGTGTTTGGCAGTGGATACTACAAGAAAGCCGACACCCTCATACTATCGGCAAGGATTGGCGATGAGATTATTGAAACCGTAGAGGTGGACTTGCGAACCCTCGAAGTGGTGCAGTGCCACGGCAAGCACAACCAGGACACCGAATATCACGAGCGCATCATAGACCTTGTGAACAAGAACGCCAACCTTATCCGTGAGCGGATGAAAGCGGCATAGCATAACCCCTAAAACAACATTGATATGGAAGTAAGAATTGAAAGTATGATTTGTGTGTGGGATGATGCAATCCCCACGATGTTCCTTGAATTTGTGAACCTCCTCACTCTCACAACGAGTGAGGGGGAATTGAGAAAGAGCGTAAAGGAGTTTGCCGAGAAGCACGAACTTGACAAGTTTTTCCTTTACGGCTTCGGCTCACACCATTTCTACCTGCACCAACGCTACACAAGCAACCCCGAAATGGTGATGAAGAACAGAGTTCTGTCAGTACATTTTTAACCATCTAAAAAGCAACATTATGACAACACGAATGACCATCAACGGAGTAAGCACCTGCGCGGAAGCAGGTACGGAGAAATACGAGCGTTTCCAATCGGGTATCGGAAGACGCAGGCGGACACTTGTGCAGTACGACTACCGCCACCCCATAGACAGAGAATTGTTCTCTTGTGTCAAACCCACGTTGGACGAGTGCCGAGCCGCACGGGACAAGTGGCTGAACGCAAAGAAGGGAAAGGAGGACAGACTATGAACACGACCTATCAAACGCTGATAGTCAAGTTCAGCGAACCTATCACGGCATTGGACGGTATCTTTGACGATACCGGAGCGTGGGGAACGGACACCCTCAAGGGGTGGATAGATGATTACGAAAGCACACGTTTCACCGCCACCGACAGCCATACGGCAGTCATCACGAGCGAGTACAATATGGAATGTGTGAAAGAGTGGCTACAACGGCAGACCCCCATTTCCGAAATGCGAGAATTTTGAACGGGATGGCGGTGTCCGCACCGCCAATACTTAAAACCCTAAAAACAAAAGATATGATAGCCAAGACGATATTACAGCAGATAGGCGGAAAACGCTTCACCGCCATGACAGGTAGCCGTGATTTCATAGATATGGGCAACGGCTTACGGATGAGCCTTGCAAGGAACAAAACAAGTGCCAACCGCCTTGACATCATCTATGACGAAGGGGCAGACCTCTACAATATGCGCTTCTACCGCAGGACGTTCAGCAAAAAGACCTTTGAGTGCAAGACAAAGGACATTGCCGTACACGAGGGTATCTATTTTGATATGCTGGAGGAAATGTTCACGATGGTGACGGGACTTTACACACGCTTTTGAGTGGCGGGGCGGCGAGAGCCGCCCTACTTTCTTTCAGTGAGCATGATGGCGGACAAAGAAAGTAGCAAAGAAACCTTTGTCCAATCTGCGATAACTAAAAAATCCGCAAGTAAAACTTGCGGAGGCTATATATTGGGTCGTTATTTTTTGGTGGAGGGGAATGATAATCTCGAACCGTTGAACTACACATTTCTGCTTCGTCTCCATTTCCCCCAACGATTTGATACGTTCAATCATTTTTGTTGTTCCTTTCTGAATTTTCCTAAATACTTTCTTCATAATTTCGCTATACTTTTTATGGTTAATAACTATGTTTTGTATTGCTCTCACAACACTTACAACTTGAAGTGTTATTTGGAAACCGATAGGCAAAAATGGCTCAACGATGTCAATTAACGAGAAAATCCTACGATAATCTATCAAGTGATAGAGCAAAAGACGTGCCAAGTTAAATATGGCACGTCTTTTGCCAGTTTTGTCAGTCCTTTTATGGGATATACAACAGCGCAAACTCCGCCTTTCTCCGTTTGAGCAGCATGGCGTGGCGTTTTCCTTTGTAGTTGCAGAAGGCTATATACTCACGGTAGATGTTCCTGTCACCAGCTTCCAGCTTCTTGATTAAGGTGCTTTTGGGGATTGTTTTGCTGCCTAACAGCTTCGCCGGTCCCACATTGTAAGCTAACGTGCCAAGCAAAATCGAATCAACCCCGAATTTACGGAACATGGCGACAAATTTGCGCAGGTCTTTCCGCAAAAGTTCATCCGCATCCCGTTTTGTCATGGTTCGTGCCGAATACTTCTCGTTTGGCAAAAGTTTGTGACCCCAACCGACGTATGGGTAGTGTTTTTCTGAGTGCCAGCCTTCAAAGTAGCGGCAGCATAAAAAAGCACGTTCCATAAGCGGCAGTCGGTAGATTGCCGCCTGCCCGTCCGTTCCCTCTTGGCGGCTGATCTGCGCGGACACAGAACAGACCGTCAGAAGTGAACAGAGCATTGTCATGAATACACGCATCATTTCAACAAGGGGCTGAAGTTGCCGATGGGAACGATGGTAAGATCGTCGTCCTTTACATTCCTGTTGTTGAAGTCAAATTCCAGTTCGTAGGAGTTGCTAAAGTTATCCTCCACCACCACGATGAAATTATGCGCCTCATCACCCGCCGCCGTGTAGTACAGGCGGAATTTTTCGTTCTCCAGCAGGTAGCGGTCGTTAGGCAGGAAGGTGATGCCGTTATCCATTTTGAGCGAGCCTTCCCCCTCGAACTGGAAATAGCGGATGGTATAGAGCGTACCCGAAAAGTCGCCCTCCTTTTTCAGTTCACAGCGGATTTCCACTGTCTGCCCCTTTACTACCTTGTTCGGCACGGGCATGACCTCCACCGTGAAGGGATAGGACTGCTGGATGTCCATGTCGTCGTCGCACGATACGAGGGTGAATGACACGGCGGCTATCAGGCATAACGCCACCGCCTTGAAGATGGATGTTCTCTTGTTTCTGTTGTTCAGTATGTTCATTGTTCTTCGATTTTTAGATGGTTGTTTTTCTGTTTTTTCGTTGTCAGTTGCAGGTACTCGTTCAAGTCCTTGCAACCGTCATAGAGGGAGGAACGGTCGGTGACACGTTCCCCGTATCGCATGGTAAGTGCGGCAAGCGTCCGCCGTCCGGCTTCGTCACGGTCGAGGAAGCAGCCGATGCGCCCGTATCCGTCCAGCAATCCCGCCGCCTTCTCCACGTTGGCGACTGAGTTCAGCACAAGACAGTCAGCGTTACCGGTTACACCAAGCGTCACGGCAGAGAGAAAGTCCATGAAGCCCTCGAACACGAGGCACTCGTCAGCCGGGATGTCATTCGCCTTTACCAGTGATACAGACTTCGGAGGTATGCAACCCTTGAAATATCGGCTTCTGACTTCATAGCCACCTGCCATGTTCGGAAAGCCAACGGCAAAATACCGTTTCCCACGCACACCGTAGTTCAAGCGGCAGCAGTGACGGGATGCGATGGCGTAAGGGATGCCCCGTTCCTCTAAATACTCCGTCAGCAGTGAGCGGAGCAGCGGAGCGACCTCCACATCCTCAAAAACGGATTCGGTCGGCTTCGAGAGATAGACGGGCTTTTCCCATCCGGCAACCGTCATATTGGCGGCTTCCGCTATGAACTTCGCTTGCTTCATGAAGTCATCGCTTTGCAGAAACTCCCCGGCAAGCGTGAAGATGTCGCCGCCCTTGCCCAAACCGAAGTCGTACCAGAGCTGTTTCGCCACGTTCACACGGAAAGAGGATGTGCGCTCGCCCCTGTACGGGGCAAGATACCACAGCTCGTTACCGCTCCTTCTGACAGGCTCATGCCCCAGCCGTGCGAGAAAATCCGCAAGCGGCATCCTTCTGACAGCATCTATTTCCGTCCTTTCCATGCCCGTGTCAGTTGATGATGAACTTGATACCGACCCCGAACTGCGTGTGAAACTTCCGCGTGTCGCCACCCCAAAGGCAACGCTCCCGCAGATTGGCAAGCAGGGCTATACGGTCTGCCACGTAGCATTCCACATCGAGCGTCAGCGCGCCGCCGTAGATGAAGGCGTCCCGGTCGTGCAGCGTGGAGCCGTCATGCAGCACCTTCTTCCCCCAATTTACCGCCTCATATCCGGCGAGAGCCGAAGCCCCGGCATAGACGAAAACAATCTTTCGGGCGTCCGACAGTATCTTGAAGTAATAGCCGCCCTCCGCCGTGAACTGCGCCACGGGTATCTTGGTGTCCTTGTAGGGATTGTTCTTCAACAGGTATTCGCCACCGAACACCCACTTGTTCCCCTTCTTCGTGTAGGTGGAGAGAGCCGCCCCGAAGCTGTACCCGCCGTCCTTGCCGCCGAGATTGAAGCCGTCCGCCATGTCCGCCCTCACCTCGATGCCCTGCATCTTCGGCAGACACCGCTGGGCGTGCGCCTGCCCTGTAAAAAGGGCAAGCGACGCGATGATTATTGCGATGTACTTTCTCATGGTCAGCGTACTTGAAGTTCGTTGATGGTACCCGCGCGTACCAAATCCTCGTTCTCAATCACGAAGGACTGGTGACGGCCGCCGTTCTTCTCGTTCAATTCCACCACGAGGCACTTGTCATCGGGGATGGTGAACTTCGCCATCGTGAAGACCGTGCGCTCGCTCTTTTTGCCCGGCACGAGGGTGGCGTAGTTCTGCGCGCGGAGCGGCAGAATAATCTGCTCCTGCACGGCAGTACGCTTCGCAACCTTCTTGTCCACGATTTTCCAAGTGATGTAGTCCACATCGAAAGGCACGTTGCTCTGGTTCTTTATCTCCGTGTGGAAATAAAGCAAGCCGTTGTGCGTGTAGATGCCTTTCAACAGGTATTGGATGCCGAAACGCTTGCAGCCGATATGCTTCACCTCGCGCTTGTTCTGTTTGTGGATGGACTTCATGATAAGGCGCACCAGCATCGGGCTTTCGCTGCCCAGCTCTTTCAGATAGATTTCCTGCGCGTTGTTCGGGCGGTTCACCGTGCTGCCGTCATGGATGAAGTCGCACATCTCCACGTTGAGCAACAGCGGTTCGGCGGCGTACTTCACGTTGAAGGTGTAGAAACTGCCGTCCTCCGTGATGACGGACATATTCGTTTCGTTGGGAAAATTCCTTACGGTAGCCTTCACACGGATGATGTTCTCCGCTCCGTCGGCTTTCCCGGCAATCAGGTCGGGCGAGCCTAAATCGACATAGCGCACCTCCGCCGGAAAAATGACGTGGACGGTCTTGTCGTAGGTCACTTCCAGACCGTGCGGCGGTATCATGCGGTCGAAGGTCAGCTTGCGTGACAGCCCGTGATATAGGTCGCCGTCCGCCTCCTTCTGCGGATAGACCTCCTTCGTCAAGGTCGGTTGTTCACTTCCGTTGGTCGTTTCAACGGTTACATTCTCCTGCGCGTTGGCAGTTATGATGCCCATAGCGAGGGCAAACATGATGATTACTTTTCTCATTACTTTTGGATTTTTAGTGGTAATTTTTTTATTGTTCTCAATCTTTTTCTTGGTAAAGCATGACCCTGTACCCGGCTTTCAGATGCACCTTGACGGTTCGCATCTTTTTGGCGATGTACTGGCTCGTGCCTTGTATCAGCCCCTTGCCCAAGTCGGAGGCGAGCTGCGCCCCGGCATTGGTGGAGATGTTGATGCTGCTTCCCCAGCGAGCCGCCCATGTTGGCGGCGACCTCCCGGACGGCGTTCATCTCCATCGAGTTCGGGATGAAGATGCCGGGCTGTCCGTCCGTGTCATAGACCGCAAGCTCCACGGGGATAATCGTGCCGTCGTATTCCAGCGAGGTAATCTCGATGTCGAGCCGCTCACCCTGTATCTTGCCCGTGCCGACCACCACCGCACCCCGGGGTATTGTCCTGCCTGCCACCGCCATAGGCTCCAGCAGGCGCAGCCTTACCGTCTGCCCGTCCGTCACGCTCTGCGCCCCATGCACACACGCCGGTATGGTGTTCCTGTCCGATACCTCCGCCGTGCCGACAGCCGTGTTGAAACCCCCGGTTGCGTTCCTGCGAGAAAGGTGGCGACAAACTCCGCGTTGCTCATGGGCTGTGCAGAGTGAAGAAACTACTTGAGCGGGTCCACCTGCCTGATACGCGTGTCGCCGTGTTCTTCTTTCCCTTTCTGCACGGTGTAGGCTCTGCCGCCTGTTCCGCCGAGGCTGTCCTCCGTTCTGACCGCCCATGTACTTTGCCGCCAGCTCGTAGGACTTCTCCATAAGAGCCACCTGCTCGTCCATAGAGGAAGCCTTGCCCCTCTCGCTTTCCAGTTCCGACTCCAGCGATGCGATGCGCTCCAACAATTCGTCCATCTCGGCATTGTCGTTTCTTCGGCTGTTCGTAGAAGTTGCCGAGCGTGGCGTTCAGGTCACGGTAGGCGGCAGCGGAGGATTGGATGGTCTGCGGCGTGGCTGGCTGTGCCCTTTTCCTCCTTGCCGCCCGGATTGGCGAGGTCGAAGTCGTTCCGTCCTCCGTTCCCGCTATCTCGCGGTCGAACATGTCGCCCAACTGCCCGATGGCACGGTTGCGGCTCTCCTGACGCTCTTCCATCTCCCCATGCTCGTAGGCTTTCAGCTTGTCGCCGATAATCTGCCGGTTCGCCTTGTCAGCGTCGGGCATCTCGGTGTTGTATCCGTCCGTTCCCGGCGGTTGCTCCTTGCCGGAGGACGGGGCGAATATCAGCCACATCGCCCCGATGAACACCAGCACCATAGCGGGCAGCACGATCATCTTCTGCCGTTTCAGCCGCTGCGCCTCTGTCAGCGGTTCGCGCTCCTTTTTCGGCTTTCCCCGTGTCGGGAGCGGCTTTGTTCTCTTTCGTCGGTTCATTCTTTGTCTGTTCCATATAAATAAGGTGTTAAGTGATTGTCTGTTTCCGCCGGGGTCGGCAGTTCCACCCGTCCGGCGTGTCCCGTTTCCATGCGTGAGCCGTCGTTCCTGCCGATGTCATAGACGGCTCTGCCGAAGGTGTAAAGGGCAAGCACCGCGAAGGCGGCGAGCATCCCCAGCACGATGCGGCGGCGTGTTTCCGGCGGCAAGCCGTCCAGATACCCTTTGAGCCTTGCCACCAGCCGTTTCCGTTTGTCGTGGAGCTTCCAGTACACGCCCCACATTGTTTTTCTGATACTTTTTACTTTCCGTTTCATAATCCGTTACCGTTTGATTGTCTGTAAATCCTTGTTCTCGATGATGGTGAAACCCTCGATGGTGAAACCGTTTGGGTTATCGTCCGACCGTGATGCGTTCAGCAGGCGGCAGGTGGTCACGAGGCTGCGCTCGGTGACGTTGCTCTGCCGGATGATTTTCTGTGTGGCGTAGGTCACGGCACGGTAGGGATAGGCGTTGAAGTCGCACACCACGCTGTCCACCTTCAGCACTTGGTTGATGTTCCCGGCGATGATGCGGTTGTAGTACCCCTTCTCGGCGAAGTCCGAATAATAGTGGTACACGCTCTTGTCCGCCAGCAGCAAGGCACGTTTCACGTTGTGTTCAATCGCGCTTTTTTCAGGTGATAGCGTGAAGAACATCTCGTGGAAACGGCGCACATGTTCCCGTGCCTCCGCCGGGCGGTTCTGCGACAAATCCTGAGACAAGGCGAGCATCAGGCTCTTGCCGTTGTCCAGCACATAGATTTTCTCCCGTTGCTTCTCTGCGAAACGGTAGGAGTTCCACACGCTCCACACCGTCACCACGGCGCACAGCGAGAGGAAGACGATACCGAACAGGCGTATCTGCCTGAACGACGATTCGATGTTTCTAAGTGATTTGAATTCCATTTATATTTTCCAATTTATGATTGCACATTGATTATTTCAGCAATTTGCCGACACGTCCGACTGCGTTTCCCTGCGGCTGCACCCGCCACGCTGCCCGCCATGCTTCCGGCTCGTCCCGCCATCTGGTTCACGTTGCGACCGTAACCGCCCATGCCCTCCCGGCTTGGATAATCCAGCCCGCAACGGTGGGGAATGGTAAAGTAGCCGATGATGCCGATGCAGAGGAATACGATATACACCCCGTCGCTCGAATCCAGCGAGAAGTTCGGGTCTGCCTGCATCCGCTCGATGTCGCTTTGCAGCATCAGCACCTGTATCTTCGCCAGTATGGTGCTGAACATGTCCGACACGGGCAGCCACAGATAGACCTGTATGTAGCGGCATATCCACTGCGTGAGCGTGCTTTGGAAACCGTCCCATACCGACAGGGCGAAGGCTATCGGACCGAGAATCGCCAGCACCACGAGAAAGAAGGTGCGGACGGTGTCTATCACGAGGGCGGCGGCTTGGAACAGCAGTTCCAGTATCTCGCGGAAGAAGTCGCGGATGCTCTTTTTCATGTTGTACATTCCCCGGTCGATATACATCCCCGCCATCGTCACCATGTCGGAGGGCGACCAGCCGAGTTCCTCCAGCTGCTTGTCAAACTCCTCGTTGGACACGAGGTAGGCGGTTTCGGGGTTGCGCACCATCGCCTCGTATTCCAGCTTGTCCTTCTGCTGGCGGTAGCGTGTTCATGTCGAGCGTTTCCGCCTCCAGCATCTTCGCCGTGCCCTGCACGACGGGCGAGAGGATGCTGTTTATCGTGCCCAGCACCACCGTGGGGAAGAACATGATGCACAGACCGATGGCGAAAGGGGCGGAGCATCGGGAACACGTCTATCGGTTCGGCTCTCGCCAGCGACTGCCATACCCGGTAGGCGACGTAGAACAGCGCGCCCAGCCCGGCGATGCCTTTCGCCACGCCCGCCATGTCCCGCACAGCGGCATCATCTGCTCGTAGAGCGAGCGCAGAAATCTGGTGAAGGTTGTCGAACTCCATAGGCTACCAGTATCTTTCGTTCATGTTCCCGTACAGCCCCATGATGCGGTCGAGGTCGTTCTTCTTTTTAGCGCGGAGATAGGACACACGGAGATGTTCTTGTTGGTGTAGTAGCTCACGAGGTTGCGGTAACGCTTCATTTTGGAGTGGCAGCGTTCCACCACGTCCATGCGCTCCTTGTCGGTCATGGAGAGCGTGGTGATGTTCACCACGTTCCTGAGTTCGGTCAGTACACTTCGTTGCTCTCCTCCAGCAGCTTCGTGTAGCCGAAAGGCGATGGCGCCCAGCTCCTCGCGGTCTGAAAGTTGCCCGTCACGGAGCATCCGCTGGAAAGCTGGTCACATAGATGTCGGTGATGTCGCCCACCATCAGGATGGTCTGCTGCACCTTGCGGGCGTCCCGGACCAGGTTGTTCACCGATTTGAGGGCGTCGTAATACTTCTTGCCCTGCTCGATAGATTTTCACGGTCTCCTGAAAAGTTGCTCACCATGTTCGTGGGCGGTGGTGGAGGTATGGACGACGTTCTTGGAGGCGTGACGATGCCCTGGGCGATGATTGCCCGGGTCGCTATCACCGACCCACTGTGCGCTTGCCCGGCCCGCGAGAAAGCAGGCACAGGCAGACAATCATTGTTATTCTTGTTCTCATGTTACTTTGGATTTTAGCGGTTGTTATTCTTCTGTCTGGGTGTCTCCGGCTGCGGCTTCACCCGCACATAGTCACCGTTTGGCGAGAAGGTCAGCACGTCCGTGGCCTCGTTGTAGGACACGTCGATGCGGAAGCCGGTGTTCATGAACAGGTTGCCGTTCTCCTCCTGCAAGAGATAGGTTTCCGGCTTGAGTTTGCGGCGCAGACCGCTCCGGCGGAACACCGTCACCTTGTAGGCTTCGCCCTCCTTGTAGATAAGCACGTCGGGCTTCCCCTCCACGCTCTCCCAGTTCCCGCACAGCATGTCACGGAGGTTGTCGGCCACGTCGCAGGATTGCAGCATCATGACCGCCAATCCGATCAGGCACTTGCTGACTTGCAGCATTTTCACTTTTGGTAAATTCATACGCATTTTTCTTTTTTCGTTGATAAATTCATTTTTAATTGTTGGTTGTTTCCTTGTTTCTCCGCTTTTCGGCAAGTTGCCGGATGGCGGCTTCGATGTCGCCGCCCAGCTTCTCCGCCAGACGGTAAACCTCCACTTTCTCCGTTTCCTCGGTGGTGTACGCGTAGGCTAAGTACCCAGCGCCTTGTCATATTTCTATGATAGGTTTCCGGGCACTCGCCCCCGAACCGGACTTACAAGTCTCCCTGTATCCGGCTCTCCACTAACTAATTCAGTCTGATCCGTCGGTCAGGGTCTATCTTTGCATGACACTTTGAGCAGACCGCCAGCGTCTTCCGGCGCCGGGCGATCATTCTCTTCTCCCAATCGGACTTACCTGTCAGGTCTTTAAGTTTGCGGACGTGGTGCATTTCGAGTTTATCCGTAGCACCGCATAATTCGCAGACTTGGAGTTTCAGCCTTTCCATCAGGCTATTACGACCACCAGTTATTGTAACTGTCCGCGGGATAGTGTCGCATGAGGTAGCCCCTGCATTTTTTTTGCGTTTGAAGCCTTCGTGATAGAATGATTGGTAGAGCATTTTACCCTTCTTGTTCTCATATGCCACTTTGAACGTCCCTCCCTTTTTATACTTGGTCAGGATTTTCTTAACAGACGACTTGTACTTTCTTGCGAAAGTCTTGTACATACTGTATGACATGATGTGATAGAAAGAGTTGATGGCCGGGCTGTTATTGGCTATCGAGTAGTAGTTGTAGAATCCCCGGATTTCGGCGTTGAACTGACTGACTATTTCCAGGTCGTCCAAATCGATCATGTACGTTCTGACGATGGATTTCCATACCTCTTTGCCGTTCACGACCGCTATTCTTGCGGCCTTGTAGTCAAAGAGTTTCTTTCGCATCGTTTCAAAATTCAGATACAAGACCGGGACGTGTCCGAACGCCCTGACCGTTCTACCGTTTTTATCCTTGCGTAAATCATTGCTCCTACGGATAAAAATGTCGAATCCGAGGAACTTGGCGGGTTTCTGTGCGTTGGTTATCAGTGTCTTTTCATCTGACAGTTCCAGTTTAAGAGCCTCTTTCAAATAGTTTTTAATGTCCTCTTTTACCGTTTTGCAGTCTTCCAGACTACCGATTATTCCAATCAGAAAGTCATCTGCGTACCGAACGTATTTTATGCGTTTGATACTGCTGTCCATTTCATTACGCGCGGGAAACTTGTTCCTTTCTTCCCGTAGCCGCTTGATTTCAGCGGTCATCTGTTCTCTTACCTTTTCATCTTTCTCATTTTTCAGCTTCTTAGCCAGCCGGTATCTCCGCTGCTCGTAGAGCTTGTACTGAGCGTTGCCTTTCCGTATCTCCCCCTTGTTGAACCGGTTGATATACTCACGGATGTACTTGTCGAGTTTGTCGAGGTAGATATTCGCCAGTATTGGACTGACAATACCGCCCTGCGGCGTGCCGCTGTACGTTCTGTGAAATACCCAATCTTCGACGTAACCGGCGTTCAGGAATTTGCGGATAAGCCGTAGAAATCTCTCGTCGGCGATGCGTTCCCGCAGGATGCCTATCAACACATCATGGTCGATGTTGTCGTAGAACCCTTTGATGTCGCCCTCAATGAACCATTTCACGGCCGAGAATGACTTCTGTATGCTGATAAGTGCGGTATGGCAACTACGCCCGGGCCGAAACCCGTGCGAGGTATGCTCAAAACTGCCCTCGTAGATAGCTTCCAGTATCATTCTAACCACTTCCTGCACCAATTTGTCGTTGAATGAGGGGATGCCAAGCGGACGTTTTTTCCCGTTTTTCTTCGGGATGTACGCCCTTTTGGACGGAGCTGGCTGATAAGTCTCATTTTTAAGGCTATCAACCAGTTGCTTAATGCGGTCGATGCTCATTCCGTCGATGGTTTGCCCATCGGCTCCTGCCGTCATGTTGCCCGCCTTGCTGTAAATACGCTGGTAGGCAGCATAGAACATTTCTTCATTAAACAGCACTCTGTACAGCCGCTCAAACTTGTAGCTTGAGTCCTTGCTGTGTTTAGACAGACTGTTTAACACATTCTCTGGATTTCTCATGTCTCACACATTTTCCGTTAAACTGTTAAACTTAATTAGCTGCTTCCCTTTGCCATGTACAGGGCGTTACCCTGCTCAGACTACTATGGAAGCTCCGTTGCCATGCCGGATATTCATAGGTCTACACCTAATAGCCTTGCGGCGTTCCGGTTTAGGCAATCCCCGTTTAGGAACTTGACAACTGTTTGGCACGATAGATTGTCGGATACGACTTTCGTCCTTTACTGCTTATGGCAGTTGCCCTGCGGTCAGTTTATGCTACATCCGCTATCTGTCATCGGTGTAGTACCGCAGTGTGACGTATATAACTATCTTCCGTCACCGCCCAAGGATACGACTGCTCGGACTATCGTTCAACCAATGCAGGCTTTATCCTTATATCTATCTTTTTAACTTGCCATTCAGTCGCAGCCTGATAGTTGGCTGACTTATGGCTTTACCGACATGCTCCACTCCCTGTCCGGTTTCCCTTTCAGATAAGTCGGTTGTTAATGGGCTTATAAACTCACTCCCAGCCACTTGCCACAGTGACATTTGTCAAATCCCCTTACGGGCGCACCAGATACTCTTCGGCACTGACCTCCGTAGCATAGACCGCCGACTGCGTGCCGCCCAAGCCTATCCACACCTCCTTGTAGAGCCGTGAAGGGTTGTTCGCCATGTTGATGGAGAGTATCTGCCCCTTCTCCTTTTCCGTCAGTCCGAGCAACGCCTGTATCTGGTCAAACTTGTTCATATACTTGCGCTGGTCGAGAAGTATCTTGCAGTCGGAGTTGTTGATGATGCTCTCCTTGACCACGGGAGAGGAAATGATGTCGTCCACCTCCTGCGTTACCACGATTGCCTCGCCGTAATATTTTCTGACCGTCTTGTACATATAGCGCAGGTATTCAGCCATGTTCGCCGAAGAAAGAGCCTTCCAAGCCTCTTCCACGATAAGCTGTTTCCGCACCCCTTTCAGCCGTCGCATCTTGTTGATGAAGGCTTCCATGATGATGATCGTCACGACCGGAAAAAGCTCGCGGTTTTCCTTTATGCTGTCAATTTCGAAGACAATGAACCGCTTGTTGAGCAGGTCGATGTTCTCCGTGGAGTTGAGCAGGAAGTCGTAACGCCCGCCCCGGTAATACTGCCGCATGGTGGTGAGCATGTTGTCGATGTTGAAGTCGGACTTCTCCACCTTGATGTCACGCTGTGCCAGTTCCTTGCGGTAGTCGTCACGCATATACTCGTAGAAGGTGTTGAACGACGGCACGATGCTCCGGTCCGCCCTGATGCGCTCGATGTAGGCACTCACGGCACTGCCCAGTTCGCCGCTCTCCGTCTTCGTCACCTTGTCGTCCTCCGACTTCCAGAGCGTCAGCAGCAGGGTCTTGATGCTGTCCTTCTTCTCCACGTCGAAGACATAATCATCGGTGTAGAACGGGTTGAACGATATGGGCTTTTCCTCCGTGTAGGTGAAGTACACGCCGTCCGCTCCGCCTGTCTTGCGCCGGATCATGCCGCACAAGCCCTGATAAGAGTTTCCCGTGTCCACCAGCACGACGTGCGTACCTTGTTCGTAGTATTGCCTCACGAGGTGGTTCATGAAGAACGACTTGCCGCTGCCCGAAGGACCCAGCACGAACTTGTTGCGGTTCGTGGTGATGCCCCGCTTCATGGGCAGGTCGCTGATGTCGAGGTGCAGCGGTTTTCCCGTGAGCCTGTCCACCATCTTGATGCCGAAGGGCGAGAGCGAGCTGCGGTAGTTGGTTTCCTCTGTGAACAGGCACACCGCCTGTTCGATGAAGGTGTGGAAACTCTCTTCCGCCGGGAAGTCCGCCGCATTGCCGGGTATCGCCGCCCAGTAGAGTGTCGGGCAGTCGATGGTGTTGTGGCGCGGCACGCACTCCATGCTTGCCAGCTGGCTGCCCACATCGTTCCTTATATGCTTCAGCTCCTCCGCGTCGTCGCTCCACGCCATGACGTTGAAATGCGCCCGTACCGAGGTCAGCCCGTAGGAATGGGCTTCGTTCAGGTATTGGTCTATCCACTCGCGGTTGATACTGTTGCTCCGGCTATACCGTGAGAGCGACTGCATGTTGCGGGCGGATTTCTCGAACTTCTGCAAGGCTTCCTCGCTGTTGTCTATCAGCACATACTGGTTGTAGATATGGTTGCAGGAGAGCAGCAACCCCACGGGGGAGGCGAAGGAGAGGCGGCAGTCGCTCCGGTCGGTGGAGAGCTTCTCGTAACGGGTGTCGGTTGCCACCTTGCCCGGCAGGTCTTCCGCGTCGGAGAGGGTGTGCAGGCACAGTCGGTTGTCGCCGATGCGCATCTCCCTTGCCGAAAGCTCAATATCTTGTAAGGTGGTATTCCCCTCCGGCATGAGCGAGAAGTAGCGTTCAATCAATCCCGTTTTTCCCTCAGTACCCACAATCTCATCGGTGGATAGGCGGCGCAGCCTGACAAGCCCGCTGTCGTTCATGATGCGCTCGAACTGTTCGCAGGCTTCCAAGAACTTGGTCGTGGTTTCCCTGTCCAGCTCCTTCGGGATGATATGTCCCCGGCACAGCGTGCTGAAATTGCTCTGCATCCGGTTACGCTCCTTTGTTGTCTTGGTCAGGTAGAGGTAGCAGGTGTGTTTCAGGTACGGACGCTCGTTGAAGTGACGCTCGAAAGAGCGGCTTAAAAAGCTCATGTCGTCCTTCTGAAGCTCCGGTTTGTAGCGTTCCTTGATGAACCAGTCCTGTTTGTGGACGACGGAGTAGTCCGGCAGCACCTTGATAGCCTTGCACCAGCAACTGTGTATCGCCTCGTACTCCGCACCCGTCACGGTGTAAAGTTCCGGTAGTTCCACCTCGAAAGCCACCGTGATGTCGGCGTCCTTTGAGATGATGCAGCCATGCTCCACCGCTAAAAGCGGGAACTTGTTTTCCAGTGTTGTCATTTTCGATGTATTCCTCATTGTCTTTCTTCCTTTCGTTGTCGTTTGAACAGACGGGGTATCCGCCGCCGGTTAATCAGGTATCGGGGGTGGCTCCGTGCCGCTCCCATTTTCATCAGCCCGTGTTCGCCGTACCGGGCGTTCAGCGCGAAGGTCTGCCATACAAGGAGGGAGGACGATGCCGCGCCGAAGCCGATACATATCCACTGGTCGATGCCGACCATGTAGAGGATGACGAACAGGACGAAGAGAGCCAGCAGACCTCCGCAGAAGATGAAGAGGTACTGTGCCTTCAAGCCCTTGAACTCTACCGGACGGCCGATACCCTTGTTGATTGGGTATTCAGCCATACATTATTTATTAAAGGAAGAATGAGCGCAGGATGGTGGCGGCAACAATCAGGAAGATGCACGCGCCGAACCACGAGGCGGCTGTCTTGCTGGTGTCGGGGTCGCCCGATGAAAACTTGCCGTACACTTTTACGCCCCCGATAAGCCCGACGACTGCACCGATGGCGTATATCAGTTTAGTTCCGGGGTCGAAATAAGAACTCACCATAGAGGTGGCTTCGTTGATGCCCGCGATGCCGTTTCCCTGCGCGAAGGCGGAGGCGGTTGCGGCGATGATGAGTGCCGCAGAGAGGATTGTTTTTCTGTTTCTTACGATGTTCTTGTTCATAAACTGTCCTTGTTTTTTGCCGTCGAAAGGGTGGATGGTCCTTTGTCGGGCGGTTGATACTTTTTTACTTTACTTTGGTTTAGTGGTCGCCCTTTTGTTTCCACGGACTTGGGTGTGTCCGTTGCGTACCGGATGCGCCTTGCGCTTCCTCGCCGCGTGGGTTGATTGTCATTCCTTCATGTTCTTTCCTTTTTCAGTTGTCATACATAGTTGCGGATGTCGAACTCCTCGATGTTGTCAGGCACGACGAACACTTTGCTTTTTGCTTGTGCCACGGTAGTGTTTACCGTGTCCACAAAGACTGCCATTGCTTTGGCAAGCCTCTCGCTCATTGCTTCGTCGGTCAAGCGTTCCGTTATTCTGGAGTAAAGCTCCGTCCCGTCAAGCTCCGTCATGACTTTTCCAGCGTGTCGCATCTCCGCTTCGGACGGTGAGTCCTTCTTTATTGTTCGTACTGCCATGTCGATGTCCTCGAATGCACTTCCCGAAGCCTGTCCCTTGCCCGGTTCATCATCCTCCGGCTCATCCTCTCCGTATTCCAGTTCCTCCGGCGATATGCTCGTGAAGGTTTCATCGAGTTTATCCTCCGGGACTTGTGTCGGGCGCGATGCGGTTTCCGTGTTTCCGTCGTCAAAAGTAGCCTCTTCTTCCGACAGCTCAATGCCTTTTTCCGAAATGGCTGCTTCTTGCGTCGATATGGCAGCGGTTGTCCGAGTTGGAGCCATCCTGAAACGGCTCTTACCGATGATGTCCGCATCTTCATCCGAGGCTTCACTATGCAAGGTATCTTGCTTTTCACTCTTCGTTCCCAACGACCGCCATAATCCGGCAGCCCCTTTGAGGAACCGGACGAATTTTGTTTCCGTTATTCTGTCAGACAATAACATGAGCAGGAACCAGACGTTGCAGGCAACCGATACAATCAAGAATACTTTTGTCATAATCTCACTTTTTTGGCGTTTTCAATCTGTTCCATGTACTTCTCACCGTATTGTCTGAAATGGTCACGGAGAACATTGTCCACGAACTTGCCGATGCTCAATCCGTTTCCCAATCGGTTGGCGACAATAGCGACTTTCTCATGGACTTCACGGGAGATGTATATGCACTGTCGTGTTTTGATTTCCGACGATTGCAGGAAAGCCGCAATAGGCTTGCTGCCCTTTCCCTTTCCGGGAACATCACAGGTCTTTCCCAGACCTTTGTCGGTTGCACACTTCGCTGCACGGGCAACGTTTCTCTCACTCTTTCTTGTTTGCAGGCTGTCCGCCTGACTGTCATTCATCTTTCTTCTCATGTTGTTATTGATTAAAATGTTTATAAATTGTATGACTCCATGTGTCGCTTGAAGGATTCCGCTATCTCGTCTTGAAACTGTGTGAAATGGTAGGTCAGCACGTTGTCAAGAAAACCGGCGATAGTCACCTCGTTACCTCCGATGATATGTAGCATTTTCAGTATGCGGTCGTGGTACTCCTTTCGGATGTACACCTGTTTTCCGAGCCTTGCCGTGACATTGGACTCCCGCACGAACATGGAATCGTAATCCGTCTTCTCCGGCTTGCCGTTCCTGCGCCTGCGTTCCGTTTCTTCTTTGGGACGTGATGCAGGTTGGGGTCCGGCCGACTGCGGTTCTTCCTTCGGTGGTAGATCCGATACATTGCCGTCCGTGCTTCTTGCTTCCGGCGGTATGCTTGCATCGTCCATACGGAACGAGTTGATTATGGCATCACTGTCGATGTCCTCGATTCTTGCTTTCTTTGCCATGACACTCAATTTTTGATGATACCGAGAATTTCATCCACAAGGCGGTCAAGGTTGCTGCCGCGTACCAGTGTCTTGTCCGCAGGGAACGCCGTGGAACGGAACACCGCCTTGCGCTCCGCCGCTGTTTCCTTGCGGAAACGCTTGCTGTCCGGCAGGAATGTTTCGAGGATAGGCAGGGCGAACTCGGCGCATACCTTGTCGTATGCCTTGTATAGTTCCGTCTTCTCGCGTCCGTCCACCATGTTCCACACAAGGTAGATTCCTTTGATGCCGGATTTTCCCGTGCTTATCATCTGTTCGTTAATGACTGTGGCGAACTTGATGGAACTTTCCATCACCACCCTGTCTGCGATGATGGGTGTGAAGATGTAGTCCATCTTGGCGATAGTCTGTACCACATCGGCATTGTTGATAGTACCCGGCAGGTCGAAGAACACGAAATCAAGGTCGGGCTGTGCCTCCGTCAGATTTTCGGCGGTTCTTATCGCATCCTCCGCGCGGCTGCATCTGATTGTGTACGGGTTTTTCTTCAGCCGCTTGAGCTGCTCATACGCCATCACTTTGTAATGCCCGTCCTCCATGACGGCTTTCAGGTCACGCTTGCGCATGTCATGAATACTGTACTGCGGAAAGTCGCAGTCCACCACGGCCACGTTGTAGCCTTTCACATAGTGCAGGTAGCTTGCCACAAGCACTGTCAGGGTTGTCTTTCCGGCCCCTCCTTTCTGCGTGGAGATTGCCACATAAGTTGTCTCTTTCATTTGTTTGATAATTTATTAAGTTACACATCTGTCCGGTCACGGCAGCGTATTGCCATTCATACGCACGCACGCTTTACCGTCCGTTCATTTACCTGTTCACCAATCCGTCCAAGCCTGCGGACATCCGATTGCATATCCACCCGTCCAAGCCTTGGTTCATACGCATGAATACGGGAATGGAAATCCGGTTGTCCGTTCACACCCGCTTCCGACCGTTTGGACAGATGCCCGGATTGCTGTCCGAACATCCGATTGAAGGGGTGTGCTTTCAGTCCTTCATCCGAATCATGCTGCAAATAAACAATGATATTTTGAAACTTGTATCACTTCCCAAGCAAGTGGCAGCACGTTGCGCCGGTTGGCAGTCATTGACCGGGTCAAGCATCTGTCCGATACCGCTTTAAGGGCGTAACTTTGCCCCCGGACAGCAGGGTTCGCCGATGGTGGCGCAGCCGGAGTCCTGAAAGGTATCTTCCCAATCCGTCCCCTGACGGATTTTTATGTTCACCTGAACATAGCAAGATGTCTTTTCAGCCGCTCAAAATATTTTGAGCAGCCACGAAAAGCACTTGCCCTTGCAGGGGACGGGCTTTCCCTCCGAAGTCGGAAAGCCTTTCAGAACTGCGGTGCCGTGAACAGAAGCGGCGGCTTATGCCGTCAATCCGCTAAATCCAAAGTGATATGAAAGAGAAAAGGAAAAGCAAAGCAGGGAGAAATCCCAAACTCGATCCGGCGGTGTACCGCTACACCGTCCGTTTCAACGAAGAGGAACACAACCGTTTCCTCGCCATGTTTGGAAAATCGGGTGTCTATGCAAGGTCGGTTTTCCTCAAAGCGCACTTCTTCGGGCAACCGTTCAAGGTGCTGAAGGTGGACAAGACGCTGGTGGACTACTACACCAAGCTGTCGGATTTTCATGCGCAGTTCCGCGCCGTGGGGACGAATTACAACCAAGTCGTGAAGGAACTGAGGCTGCATTTTTCCGAGAAAAAGGCGATGGCGTTGCTCTACAAGCTGGAGCAACGCACCGTCGAACTCGTGAAACTGAGCCGCCGGATTGTGGAACTGTCGAGGGAAATGGAGGCAAAATGGTCGCAAAAATCAGTGTAGGAAGACTCGTTGTACGGCGCGATTGCCTACAACGGGGAGAAGATTAACGAGGCGCAGGGGCGGCTTCTCACCACCAACCGCATCTACAATGACGGTTCGGGAACGGTGGACATAAGCAAGGCGATGGAGGGTTTCCACACCTTCCTGCCACCGCAGATGAAGGTCGAGAAGCCGGTGGTGCATATCTCGCTCAACCCGCACCCAGAGGATGTGCTGACCGATATTGAGTTGCAGAATATCGCCCGCGAGTATCTGGAAAAACTCGGTTTCGGAAACCAGCCTTATCTTGTTTTCAAGCACGAGGACATAGACCGCCACCACCTGCACATCGTAACGGTCAACGTGGACGAAAACGGGAAAAGGCTCAACCGGGATTTTCTCTACCGCCGCAGCGACCGTATTCGCAGGGAACTGGAACAGAAGTACGGATTGCATCCGGCAGAACGTAAAAATCAGAGATTGGATAACCCGTTGCGCAAGGTGGACGCATCAGCAGGCGATGTGAAGAAGCAGGTGGCTGGCACCGTGAAAGCTCTGAACGGGCAGTACCGTTTCCAGACGATGGGCGAATACCGTGCGCTCCTTTCCATCTATAACCTGACGGTGGAGGAAGCGAGGGGTAACGTGCGCGGACGGGAATATCACGGGCTGGTCTATTCCGTCACGGACGGCAGGGGCAACAAGGTGGGCAACCCGTTCAAGTCCTCGCTCTTCGGGAAGTCCGCAGGCTATGAAGCCGTGCAGAAGAAGTTTGTCCGTTCCAGATCGGAGATCAAGGACAGGAAACTGGCAGACATGACGAAACGCACCGTCCTTTCCGTGCTGCAAGGCACTTATGACAAGGACAGGTTTGTATCCCAACTCAAAGAGAAGGGCATCGACACCGTACTGCGCTACACGGAGGAAGGGCGCATCTACGGGGCTACCTTCATCGACCACCGCACGGGGATGCGTGCTGAACGGTTCGCGCATGGGCAAGGAGCTTTCGGCGAATGCCTTGCAGGAACACTTCACCCTGCCATACGCCGGACAACCGCCGATACCGCTATCCATCCCTGTGGATGCTGCGGACAAGGCACACGGGCAGACCGCCTACGACCGTGAAGACGTATCGGGCGGAATGGGCTTGCTCACTCCCGAAGGTCCGGCGGTAGATGCCGAGGAAGAGGCTTTCATCCGGGCGATGAAGCGCAAAAAGAAGAAAAAGCGCAAGGGCTTGGGTATGTAATCGGAGTATCAACAATTAAAAAATCAATGTATGTCACAACAAGAAGACGATTTGAGGGCATTGGCGAAAATCATGGATTTTCTGCGTGCCGTGAGTATCATTTTAGTGGTCATGAACGTGTACTGGTTCTGCTACGAAGCCATCCGGCTGTGGGGCGTGAACATCGGCGTGGTGGACAAAATCCTTCTGAACTTCGACCGCACGGCGGGGCTGTTCCATTCCATTCTGTACACGAAACTGTTTGCCGTCCTGCTGCTTGCCCTGTCCTGTCTGGGTACGAAAGGGGTCAAGGGCGAGAAAATCACTTGGGGGAAGAATATGGACGGCACTCGCCGCCGGATTCGTGCTGTTTTTCCTCAACTGGTGGATACTGGCTCTGCCGCTGCCGGTTGAAGCGGTGACGGGCTTGTATATCCTTACCATCGGCACGGGCTATGTCTGTCTTTTGATGGGCGGGCTGTGGATGAGCCGCCTGTTGAAACACAATCTGATGGAGGATGTTTTCAACAACGAGAATGAGAGTTTCATGCAGGAAACGAGGCTCATCGAAAGCGAGTATTCGGTCAATCTGCCCACACGCTTCTATTACAAAAAGCGTTGGAACAATGGCTGGATCAATGTGGTGAATCCCTTCCGTGCGTCCATCGTGTTGGGTACGCCGGGCAGCGGCAAGTCATACGCCGTGGTAAACAATTTTATCAAGCAACAGATTGAAAAGGGCTTCTCGATGTATGTATATGACTTCAAATTCAGTGACTTGTCCACCATAGCCTACAACCATTTGCTGAACCACCCGGAGGGCTACAAGGTGAAGCCGAAATTCTATGTGATCAATTTCGACGACCCGCGACGCTCACACCGTTGCAATCCCATACACCCGGATTTCATGGAGGATATTACGGACGCTTACGAGAGTGCCTACACGATAATGCTTAACCTCAATAAAACTTGGGTGCAAAAGCAGGGCGACTTCTTCGTGGAGTCACCTATCATTTTGTTTGCCAGCATTATCTGGTATCTCAAAATCTATCAGAACGGGAAGTATTGCACGTTTCCCCATGCCATCGAGTTTTTGAACCGCCGCTACGAGGATATTTTCCCGATACTGACCTCTTACCCGGAGCTGGAAAACTACCTTTCCCCGTTCATGGATGCTTGGCTCGGAGGGGCTGCGGAGCAGCTCATGGGGCAGATAGCGTCGGCGAAAATCCCGCTTTCGAGGATGATTTCCCCGCAGCTCTATTGGGTGATGTCGGACAGCGAGTTTACGCTGGACATCAACAATCCCGAAGAGCCGAAAATCCTATGCGTGGGCAACAATCCCGACCGTCAGAACATCTACGGGGCGGCTCTCGGATTGTATAACTCCCGTATCGTGAAACTCATCAACAAGAAGGGAATGCTGAAGTCATCGGTCATCATCGACGAGCTGCCCACGATATACTTCAAGGGGTTGGACAACCTTATAGCCACCGCCCGAAGCAACAAGGTTGCCGTGTGTCTGGGATTTCAGGATTTCAGCCAGCTGGTGCGCGACTACGGTGATAAGGAGGCGAAAGTGGTGATGAATACGGTCGGTAACATTTTCTCCGGGCAGGTGGTAGGGTGAAACGGCAAAGACACTATCGGAACGGTTCGGTAAGGTGTTGCAGAAACGGCAGTCTATCTCCATCAACCGGCAGGATGTTTCCACCTCCATCAACACGCAGATGGATGCGCTCATTCCGCCGAGCAAGATTTCCGGTCTGACGCAGGGAATGTTTGTCGGTTCGGTGTCCGACAACTTCAACGAACGTATCGAACAGAAAATTTTTCACTGCGAGATTGTGGTGGATGCCGAGAAGGTGAAGCGGGAGGAACGTGCCTACAAGAAAATTCCCGGTCATTACCGATTTCACGGACGAGGACGGCAACGACCGCATGAAAGAAACGGTGCAGGCGAACTACCGGCGTATCAAGGAAGAGGTGAAGCAGATTGTGCAGGAGGAACTGGAGCGCATCGCGGGCGATGATAACCTGAAATATCTGTTGCAGCAGAAGTAAATAAAAAAATGAAGAAAGGCTTACCATAAACCTTTCTTCATTTTTTTAGAACTTAAGCATTATCCATACTTACTAAGATTCCGTTTTCCAAAATTTTTTGCAATGGAATTTTCTTTAAGATTTCTTGATAAGTGCTATAGAAGTCATTATCAAGTCCTATATAAACAATATTGTCATGTAATTCTTCTATAACACTAATATGTGAATGCAATTTGCACTTTTTATCAGAACAATCTGATACGATACTTTTAATTCGTTCCAACTTATTTAATAAATCATCATATTGAGATAACCCTTTTGTAGTTGGTTGTATTTGATAATTAGTTTTCTTTGCCGGTTGTATATTATGTTCAGGATCTAATAATACTATGTGAAATATAGAAGAATCCCGATCAAAATAACCTACAATACGCCCCGTACTTTTTGTTATCGAAAATTGCATTATTGGAAAATCTGTCTCATTGTCCAATATTTCTTTTGGTAGCCAATCTAAATCTTTTCGTTGAATAGGAATGTTTTTAGCACTCCAATCTATTGGATGACATCTTAATGCAATACTACCTCTATTTTCTTCTAATACTTCTTGCGGTGTCATAGTACCCAAAGCACCTAATCTTTCAAGAAGCCCAATATGCCATCCCTTAGAACACTCTCCAATCTGAAAATTAGGTATCTGCTTAAAGTAAGAGAAGGAAAAAGTTATCTTCCTTCTCTTTAACTCATTTTCTTGTTCTTTGGTAACTAATGATTTGTTTCCGTATTTAGGAGAATCTGAATTAAGATTTAATAGTTTCCCATTTTTTCCCATAATACTCAATCATTAGTTCTGGAGTAATAACCTTGTCACAACGCTCATTTACATTTAAATCTCCACGTGTTTCAATCCAAGGCATCTCATTGTGGGACAATCGTTCTAATTCAGCACCGCTATATTTAAGATAATTCTCCAATATAAAGTCAATGAATTCAGCGTCTTCTGATGATAAACTCACATTGTGATTCATGCAATCATCAATATTGATTTCTGAATAGAGATATTTTGTAGAATTAAATCGATTGTAGATTTCTCGATTTACCGGACCATGAATCCATGCTTCAAACTCGCCGTCAAACATAGGTTTTTTATTGATACCATAAGACCATGCTTGAACATAATACAATAACTTCTGCAACTTTAAATTTATTAAAGACGCAAATCTATCTTCCGATTTTACTCGTAAGATAATGTAGTCTGTTATATCGTGTATTGAGTTCATCTGAATTATGACTATATCAATTTCAATGCAAAGTTAATATCTTTTTCTAATATAACAAAATAATGAATTGAATTGATGTGATTTATTCTAATGAATTTGTTTTTTATCTCCTCATACGATCCAACTCATCATCGCGCAGCATCCTCTCGTTCAATTTCTCCTGCATTCTGTCAAGGAAGTAGGTGCGGCTTTCGTTCTTCCGGCGTTTGATATCGGTGTAGAAACGGTAGCAGTCCTTCGACTCAACCCCGAATATCTTGTAAAGGAGCGGGGCAAGCTGTTTGAGCGGCATGTTGCCGTTGTTGATGCAGCCCATCACGTCTATGCCGTAGATAAGTTCCACGAGGTCGATGGCATTGCCCGTCCATTGAAGAAGGCTGGCGGTGGTTTCTGTTGCGTTGTTGGCGGATATTAGTGGTGGCACTTGGGGCGTGGCAAGGAATTTCTGCATCTTTCTTACGAAAGACAGAGCCTTGCTGACGTAGGCGGCAATCTCTCTTTTTTCTTCTGACAGATTACGTACGGGATGGTGCTGCAACTCGATTTCGATGTAGGCAAGCGCGATGACGGTAAGGTTCATGTCCATGCCGCCGTTGCACAGTTCGATCACTTGGGTGGCGAAAGCCGTGTATGCCGTTTCCATATTGCAGTCGCCGGCTTCGTTTATCAGGCGGAAAAAGTCGGTTTCCGCCAGCAAGAAATAATTCATGGTTCTGTCAATTTTGAAAATTACACTTTGTTTTCTGCGTGCGCACATGAATATAATTGGCAAAAAACGCGGCAGAAAATAAAAAATCCAACACTCAATTTTACAAAGTGCTGGATTTCAGAGGTATAAAATTCAGTATTTTTTCACAAGGACAAATTATCTCCGACTTAAATTGTTTGTAATCGGAACATTTATTCTATTCCTGAAAATAGAAATGTATGCTTGCCGCACATTTTGGCTATCTTGCTTTTTTATCAAGGATATAGATAATGCGACATACACCGTTGGGATAGCTTTTCAAAGAGGAAAGCGTCCAGTGTTGCTCTGGCAGAGCCGACTTAAAAAAATGTCGTCCGCTTCCGGATATGAAAGGAACGGTGTATAGTATGATTTCATCCACAGCGTGCATCCGCAGCAGTCCGTTTATATAGTCTGCCGTGTCCGGTGTGGCTTCCGCGAGGTAACGGATGTTTGTGCAGTCTTTTCTCCATTCGTGCAGCATTGAAATGGAATAGTCCGGTGTCACACGGTAAAAGGCTTTCTTCCTGATTTCATCAAGACCGCAACGGTCAAGGCACAAATCCTGATGTGCTTTATCATATAACTCTGAAGAAAGACATCCGTCCATCGTCAGTACGGCGAGAATCTGAACTTTACCCATAATCGTTTCCTTTCGTTAGGCAAGGGTAAAAAAGTAGCGTGCAATTCACACTACCTTCAAGCGATGGCTCTGGTAAAGCCTTTACGGAGAGTACGTGAATGCACGCTATGCGTAAGCATAGCATAAGCATCACGCAATCGTCTCCGTAGTTCCAATTTACCAGATTTTCGCTTGAAACGCCTTGCGGTCTTATCCTATATGTTGGCGGCGAAAAGCTCCTGCCAATCGCCGTTTTTCTCAAATGTTATGCAAAGATAGCCAAATTCAGTGAATTACGGGCTATGATTGCTTGAATTTATATTTAAGTCCATACTCTTCAAGTTTGCTGTATAGTGTTGTCCTGCCTATGCCGAGCAGTTCTGCGGCGACACTCCGGTTGCCGTTTGCCTGTTTCAACGCACGCAATATCCGCTCCTTATCCTCCGCGTCATTGCGCAAGGCGAAGCTGACAGTAGAGGTCGGTTTCGTCACGGCAAGTTCCAGATGCTCTTTCATGACAACACCTTCCTGCGCCTGCAATACAGCACCCATAACTTTCTGCCGAAGTTCCCGCACGTTGCCCGGCCATGCGTGTGTCAGCAACGCTTTACGTGCTTCGGAACTGAACCCGCTCACGCTACACTCCAGCTCTCTGTTTGCCATATCACGGAAGAACTCTGCCAGCGGCATAATGTCTTCTTGACAGTCACGCAACGGAGGAACGGTTATCCCGAAGTCGTGCAGGCGGTACAGAAGATCCTGCCGAAAACGCTTTTCATTCACCGATACCTCCAAATCTTCATTGGTAGCAGCGATGATGCGGACATTGAAATTCCGGTCTGCCTTGTCTCCGACCGGGCGATACCGCCTCTCCTGTATGGCACGGAGCAACATCTGTTGGGTTTCCAACGCGAGGTTTCCTACCTCGTCCAGAAACAACGTGCCGCCTTCCGCCTCATGGAAATATCCTTTCTTGGCATTGTCCGCACCTGTAAATGCACCTTTGACGTGTCCGAAGAAAGCCGACGGTGCAAGCTCTTTGGAGAGTGAACCGCAGTCCACCGCCACAAATGGCTTGCCTGCACGTTTGCTCTTGTCATGCAACAGGTGGGCAATATGCTCCTTGCCCGTGCCGTTCTCACCAAATATCATCACGCTCATATCGGTGGCGGCTACCAGCCTTATGCGGTGCATGATTTTCTGAAAGGCGGAACCTTCACGGGCGAATATAGGCATACGGCGTTGTCCTGCCTGACGTTCTTTCAGTATGGAACGGATCAGGGGGACAAGTTTATCCTCCACAAGCTGTTTGGGAATATAGTCTATCGAGCCGAGTTTCATGCTTTCCACGGCGGTATTAACTTCGGCGTAGTCGGTCATAATGATGAAGGGCTGCATCTTTCCCTCCTTTCGCATCCAGCACAAAAGGTCTATGCCACTGCCGTCAGGCAGACGCAGGTCGGCAACCACGATATCATTATCTGTTGCCTGTTGCAGATGTTTCTTCGCGGTTGAGAGGTGGTAAGCCTTCATATTGCGGTAGCCCTCCCGTGACAGCATATTGCAGACATATTCGCAATACACGATGTTGTCTTCCACCACAATTATTTTTGTCTTATCCATCTTCGTATTTTCTCCTTTCCTCTTCTGCCAACCGTATTATTTCCACTCCCTTATCCAGCACGGCAGTCACGGCATGGCTTAACGCTTCACCATCCGGGAGAGCATCGCCACGAAGCAATCCGTAAAGTACATTCAGCGGTTGGTCGGCACGGAGCACCTCCCACGAACTGCGCAGGTGGTGGATCAGGGAATCCAGCTTTTGCAGGTCTTTTTCTTTTGCTGCATCCCGTACCGCCTGCATTTCCTTTTCTGTTTCAGTTATCAACTTTTCCAGCATGACGGCTTCATTGCCATAGGACAATAAGGCGGAAAAGTCCGGTTTCCCGTCCGGTGTCGCTTTTATGGCACACCTGTCGGAAACCTCCATCAGTTCCGATATGGAGAACGGCTTGAACAGGCATCCGGCAAAGCCTTTTGCCAATAGTTCCCCTTTGTTACAACTGCCCGAAGCGGTTGCCACAACCACCGGGATTGTTGGTGAATTGCCCACGTTGGACGAACGCAACAGTTCCAGCAATTCGAAACCGTTTATATCGGGCATATTCAAGTCTGTCAGCAACAGGCTGTATTCTTTCTGGCGTATCATTTCCATCAGTGCCGCAGCATCGGTGCAAGTGTCGCAGTGTATTCCTTCTTGGGAATACATCTCTTTCAGCATCAGAAGTAATACCTCATCATTGTCAATGGCGACAACATCATGGAATTTATTGTTATGATAAACAGGTGTATTGCTTGTATATCCAAGCTGTTCTTCAGCTTCCTGCATAGAAATTTCAACTGTGAAACGACTGCCTTTCCCTTTCTTGCTGTCTAAACGGATTGTTCCGCCAAGCATCGACACAATATTACGCATTATGGCAAGCCCAAGCCCGAAACCCTCCTTTGCGGCGGCATTTGATAGACGTTCAAACGCACCGAACGCTTGTTTCTGTTCCTCTTCTGTCATGCCTGTACCTGTATCTTCAACGACCAGTGTCAGAACTCCATTATCATATTCAGTAATCAAAGAAACACCGCCTTCTTCTGTGAACTTGACAGCGTTTGACAGCAGGTTATTCCCGATTTGTATTATTCGCTCTTTGTCGGTCAATACAATGGCATCGTGTCCAGTCTTCACGGACAAGGACAGCCCTTTGTTCACGGCAACAGGCATGAACTCCGTTTCAAGTGTGTGCGTGATTGCTGAAATCCGGCAGGGTGACAGACGGGGCTGTTCCTTGCCGTTGTCCAGGCGGAAGAAGTCAAGCAAAGTGTTAAGCATATCCCGCATACGGTCGGAGGATTGCAGTATGTTTTGGATATACTGCCCGGACTTATCCTCACACTGTTCTTTCCGTATCAGTCCGGCATAGCCTGTTATTGCTGTCAGCGGTGTGCGCAGTTCATGGGTGATAGTATGTACCGCCTTCTTCCTTGACGTTATCAGTGCCTCGTTCCGTTGTACGGATTGTTCCAGTTGCCTTATCAAATCAGTTGTCTTGTGCTTGTATTGTTTAATGCTTTTTGCATCACGATGTATGATGATGTAGGAAATTAACAACAATAGAAGAACGAATCCCATTAAACCGCCTACTTGCATAAATGACTTTTCACGCATGGCAACTATTTCGTTTTCCCGGCTTTGCAGTTCGGTTTGTACCTTTTCTTCTATTTGGCAAATCAATTCTTGCAGTTGTCTGTTAAGTTCTGCATTACGAGCTGCAAGGCTGTCGGCTTGTTCCGACAATTGGCGATCCTGCACTTTCTGTTCGCTGATTACGTTTCTATTGACCGAATGAAGGATAGTGGTTGATACTGCTGGAGTTACTTCCTTTTTTTTGCCGAATATGCCTAAGAAACCTTTTCGTTTTGGCTTTTTGGACTGTTCCTGCACACTTTTCTGTACAATAACCGGAATTTGATTGGCTATCTTCTTGTTAATAGATTGTTGTTCATCCATTAACCGGACTATCTGGAACATCTGTCGTTCCTTATCCTCTAAAAGACTGCGCACACTATCGATGCGCTCTGCTGGATAGGTGGCCTTGAAACGGCAGAGCATACTGTCCATTGCCATACGCCGTGCATGGTAATGCTCGATATCTTTATCGTTCCATTCCAGTATTGTTTCACCCAATAGAGAAAATTTTATCATTTGAATATTGATATTGTTTATTTCTTTTCGGAGCTCGTCTATTTTTTTATTGCCAAGTTCTAATGCTTCTATCTCCTGCCATTCATAGAGGCTATTATATGCCATACATCCGATAAGAATGGAGATAAGTATATATCCCAACCGTATTGCCTTATAGAAATTTCCTGACCGCTCCATTATTTTAATGACATTGATTTTTGGAACATGAATAAAAGTTTATCTTTTTCGTTCATGCGGATATTATCAGAATAACCGTCTTTTGTTATTTGATACCCACATGGCTTAACCATAAAAATGCCTAAGCCCTTAGTGTACGAACTTACTTCTGAGGCATAGTCTTTACTTGTATTTAATGGAACTTTCCCTTTAATATGACACCACTCATTATTACAACTGATGTCTTCAATCTCAGACATCAGTTTTTGCAAATCTGTAATAGCTTTGGAACTCGCTACTTGGGGTATCTGCAACTCAAAACAGAGCATCGGTTCGAGAATGTCCACACCTGACTGTTGCAAAGCCAGCCTGAAGACATAAGGGGTCAGCTGTCTGAAATCAGCAGGTGTACTTACCGGGCTATAATACTCGGCTTGAGTAAAAGTTACTTTCAGATCTGTCACTTCCCATCCATGTAAACCAGATTGGCAAGACATACGAATCCCTTCAAAAACGGCATTTTGAAAAGAATGGTTCAGATAACCATAGGAGATGTCACTTTCGATTTGCAACCCTGCCCCTAACGGTAAGGGTTCAAGAGTCAGCCCTATTGTGGCCCAGTAAGGGTTGGGTGGTACTTCGATCTGAATAATCTTATTGACCTTTTTTATAGGTCGTTCTTTGTAGATAGTCTTGATCTCATCAAAATGGACCTTTACGGAAAATCGTTCTTCCAGCAATGTCTGTATGATTTCCTTTTGGGTCAAACCATATAACGAGATTTCCAATTCATCACTATATGAGTTTATGGAAAAGGACAAAGACGGGTCTTCAATCCACAATGTATTCAGAGCGGATATCACCTTGCTTCTCTCTTCGGGCTTATTTGGCCGGACGGAGGATTTGAGAGCGGGATGCTGATGAGATAATCCTTGAATCAAACAAGGTTTAGCACCTAAATAATCTCCGATTCGAAAATCTTCTATATCTTCTACAATCGCGATATCATTGGCACCCACTTCATCAACATTTATCTCTCTGCCCTGATAAATAGTCTTTAGATTTTTAATCTTGATGAATTTTTCCGAATCGTTGATTCTTACAACGTCTCGAAGTCTCAGACTTCCGTCAATTATTTTTAGAAAACTTCTTTTATGTCCCTTTGGGGTCATGCTCTATCTTATAGAGATAAGCTGAAAGTCTGTTTGAGACTGATGCCGGAGGAAGTATAAAAGAAGAAATGGCGTCCAACAACTCATTGATACCGATATTGAACATTGCTGATCCATGTAGCACCGGATAGACTTTGGCTTTTGCCACAAGAGCGATTATCGTATTCCAATAATCAGCCGGTGAAATTTCGCTATCCGCCAAATATCGTTCTAATATATCGTCGTCATGGTTGCATACAAATTCTTTGTATTCTTCCTTTATATATGTTTGGGAGCAAACCGGATAAACCGATCCATCGACAACATTTTGCATAAACAGGACATCTTGAGACAGATTTGCTTTTATATCCAGATACAAACGCTCCAAATTCACACCGGCTCGGTCAATCTTATTGATAAATATAATTGTCGGGATTTGCAGCTTCTGTAAAGTATTGAACAGCAACTTTGTCTGCGCTTGTATGCCTTCCTTTGCGGATAAGATGAGGACTGCTCCATCAAGCATTTTGAATGTCCGCTCCACTTCCGCAATAAAATCCATGTGTCCCGGAGTGTCAATGATATTGCATTTCACTCCATTCCAGATAATAGATGTCGTAGAAGCCCGGACAGTAATTCCTCTACGTTTCTCTATATCCATAGAGTCCGTTATGGTGTCACCATTATCCACACGGCCGCACTTTTCCGTTGCTCCACTGGCAAACAGCAGATTCTCGGTTACGGAAGTTTTTCCTGCATCAATGTGAGCAAGAATTCCTAAATTTATAATATTCATTTGGATTAAGCAATAATATACTACAGTAGATGCATTGTCGAAACGCACCTTTTAATACCTCCTCGTAGCATATGAGAACTACAGGATTACTAACTCGTATTAATATGTATATTATTACTGCCGCATAACGATTACAAAATTACACAAAAAAATATATCTAACAAAAGTGGGAGGATTTTTTAACTTTTTACCATAGACATTTTATTAGGGAAGCGTAGGTTCAACTGGCAAGTACAAATAAGTAGAAATGTTTGAACAACACCGTTTTAGGAAGTTGAAAAATCAAGTTTCTCTCTCGGTATAGCGTTTATTTTGGCCAATATCTTCTTTAGTTTAGCATTTGTGTATTTCCCATTCGTGTTCTATTTAGCTCCTTATTATGAGTATGTAGCAAGTTACTTATCAAATTCAGCCTCTTTGAGGGTCAAATATGGTTTTGCAAATGGTGACTGACAAGACATAAACAAGGTCAGCAGGAATTTTTTACATAAATGGACATGAATGTATATAACCTAAAATAAACACGTAACGAAGTTATAGAAAGCGGAGAAGCGCAGAAAATTGATTGAGAATGTGGCTATTACGTCATATTTCTCTCTTAATAAAAGGCTGAAGGAATCCGTAATATAGAGTAATGATGCAAATGTTCAGTTACCACATCATTACCGAGTGATACAGTCAAAACGTGTTGATAAGTGGCTATATTTCTGCAATTTGCATTATTTGTCACAACTGTCTGTAACTCACTATAAATTAATTTTGTAAGCATAAAAAGTGAGTTATGCGAAGTACCTTTAAAGTATTATTCTACGTAAAGAAAGGTAGCGAGAAGCCTAATGGCAACCTGCCTTTGATGTGCCGCCTTACGGTGGATGGAGAAATCAAGCAGTTCAGCTGCAAGATGGATGTGCCTTTGCGTCTGTGGGACGTGAAAAACAACAGAGCCTCGGGCAAGAGCATCGAAGCACAGAAAATCAACATTGCCGTTGATAAAATCCGGGTGGAAGTAAACCGCCGTTATCAAGAGCTGATGCAGACTGATGGGTATGTCACTGCCGCCAAGTTAAAAGATGCCTATCTCGGTATCGGTGTCAAGCAGGAGACTTTATTGAAACTTTTTGACCAGCACAACAGCGAGTTTGCCAAGAAAGTAGGATACAGCAGGGCAAAAGGAACATTCCAGCGTTATGTGACCGTCTGCAAACATATCCGTGAGTTCCTGCCTCATACCTACAAACGTGAGGATATTCCTCTGAAAGAGTTGAACCTCTCTTTCATTAACGACTTCGAGTATTTCCTGCGCACTGAAAAGAAATGCCGTACCAATACTATATGGGGCTACATGATTGTGCTGAAACACATCGTTTCCATAGCGCGGAATGACGGGCGTCTTCCTTTCAATCCCTTTGCAGGGTATATCAACTCTCCCGAAAGTGTGGACAGAGGATATGTCACGAAAGAGGAAATACACACAATGATGGACACCGAGATGCCCGACAAGACACATGAACTTGTCAGGGACTTGTTCCTGTTTTCCACGTTCACTGGCTTGTCTTATTCCGATGTCAAGAACCTGACCAATGACAATTTGCAGACATTCTTTGACGGAAACATTTGGATTATCACCCGAAGAAAGAAGACCAACACGGAATCCAATATCCGTCTGTTAGATGTACCCAGACGTATCATAGAGAAGTACAAAGGCATGACAAAAGACAACAAGGTATTCCCTATGCCGAGCAATACGACTTGCAACAAGAAGTTGAAAACCATTGCCAAATTGTGCGGTATAAAAGCCCATCTGACCTATCATGTTGCAAGACATTCAGCGGCGACCACCATTTTATTATCCAATGGAGTACCGATTGAAACCGTAAGCAGACTGTTGGGGCACACCAACATAAAGACGACCCAAATCTACGCAAAGATAACCGCCCAAAAGATAAGTCAGGACATGGAACAACTCTCTGAAAAATTGGGAGATATGGAGAAAAGCATTTGTAGGTCGATATGAAAATTACGGACCGTCAGTCGCCTGTTTCCTTGCTCGTCTATTAAGTTAGTACAGCCTTTATTGAAAGGGAAAAGGTCAGGCGGCTACGCCGTTTCGGGCAGAATCTTCCTCTTCCAGAGCGTATTCAGCCCGAAAACCTTTTTCCTTTCACGTCTGTACAATGGACACTGACGGCTACGGAAACAAACGACTGACGGAAAAGAATCGTCAAAGACAAAACTATTGAATAGGCATATATGTCTATCATTATTTGTTTATAGAATTTCATTCAAAACCGAGTGAGGTGTTTTTATAGGACACAATAAAATTGTGGCAAACGGGAAACTGCACTCCCTCCAGAAAATAATCTTTTTCTTTTGGCGGTATTTTGGGAACACCGTTTTCGCCTTGTCGGAATGTCGTGCTTTATCGATAGGCAAGGTGCTGCTCATTCCTGCAATTCTATTGACCGTTTTTTTCTTGACGGCTTAGAGACCAACCGACCATGATGCTAACCAATAATTGGGCAAACCAACCAACCGACCGTTATTTGTTGGAAGCAACAAATAATATGACCAATCTCAAACAAGCATCTTATCAAAGACAATTCTTCTATTTTTAGGCGTGATTTCCATACTCAAATCTTATGTTCAAACGAACATGGCAAGTTGTGTTTTGGGGCACCCGAAATGTTTTCGGTGCCCCAAAACTACTTGCTGGAATCTTTTCCTCCAAAGTCGGAAAGGTCAGCATAAAAAAGGTCTGGGAATATAGCCTATGGCTCAAATATTATTTGTACTTTTGCCAAATAATGTCAAGACACAAAAGGGTAAATTTATGTTTTCAGAGCGTATTAAAGAGCTTCGTATTCAGAATCAGATGCCACAGCGACAATTAGCAGCGGCCTTAGATATTGATACTGCGACTTATTGCAAAATAGAAAGAGGCGAAAGGAAAGCAAGAAGGGAACAGGTTGAAGTAATTGCTTATGTGTTAAACGCTGATAAAAAAGAACTTATTAAATTATGGCTTGCTGATAAGGTTTATGAAGTGGTTAGCTGTGAAAGCAATGTGCAAGATATACTTAATGTTGTGAATGAAAAAATTTTGAACTATGCGCAAAATATATAGAACTATAGATTTATTTGCTGGTATAGGTGGTATTCGTTTAGGATTCGAAGCATATGGATGCAGAAATGTCTTTTCTTCTGAATGGGATAAATATGCTCAAAAGATGTATGAAGCGAATTTCCATGAGAAGCCGTTTGGAGACATTAATGATATAAATCCCGAAGATATCCCTGATCATGATATTTTGTTAGCAGGATTTCCGTGTCAGCCTTTTAGTATAGCAGGTAAAGGTTTAGGATTTGCCGATACAAGAGGAACATTGTTTTTTAATATTGAAGCAATACTTAAAGCGAAACAACCTGAAGCATTTTTGTTGGAAAATGTAAAACGGCTCACAACCCATGATAACGGAAATACTTTTGCTGTAATTTTGGACAGATTGAACAAATTGGGGTATACAGTATATCATAAAGTTTTTAATTCATTAGATTTTGGAGTTCCTCAAAAGAGAGAAAGAATTTATATTGTAGGCTTTAGAAGTCCTATACAGTTTAAATTTCCGAAGCCTTTGGGATATTTTAAGCCACTATCCGAAATTTTAGAAAAAGATGAGGATATCCCCACTTCATATTTTCTGTCGGAAGCAATGAGGCAAAAACGCCTCTCTGCTCTTAAAAGCATTCCACCTAGGCCTTCTATTTGGCACGAGAATATTGGAGGAAATATATCTCCATTGCCATATTCTTGTGCGTTAAGAGCTGGGGGGAGTTATAATTATTTAGTTGTAAACGGAGAAAGACGTTTAACCTCACGTGAGATGTTGCGACTTCAAGGATTTCCGGACTCATTTGTTATAAACATTCCTTATTCACAAGCACGAAAAGTTGCTGGAAACTCTGTGTCTGTTCCTGTTATATATGCTATTGCAGGGGAGATGATTAAAGCACTCAATGAACAGAAAAAAAAGGTACAATATAAAGAACTTAATTTATTTGGAGATTATGACCATATTGGAAGCGAAGCAAGCGTTAGATAAAATCATATCTAAAGGGAGAGTACATTTATATAAGCCTATTCAAATCGCAGAAATTTTATATCGAGATAGAATTTATGGAGATATTGATTTAGCAGATTTGGAAACTTATAGAAATGCATCAAAGAGATGGCGTGATGTAGTCTGCTTGCGCTTTTTAGGAAGGACATCCACATCGTCGGCAAGGTATCAAGATGATGTCTTTAATGAAAATGCAGTACCTCCTTCGGTTCTTGAAGTATTAGGAGCTGAAAACAAGAAAAATAATGGAATCGTAGAAAAATATATTTACGACCGCTTCGAACAACGTTTTTCACAAATGTCAAGCGGTTTGGATTATTGTAATACACATGATAAAAGCAGTTTTCAAGTTATAGAATTTATCAATCTTTTTTGGAATGAACCTGGATTGAGGAGAAGTATAGATAAAATATATGAAATAGTAGTATATGCTTTATTTTCAGCTCTTATAGACTGTCTTAAAGTTACGGTTACTATTGAAGCCGATAAGACAAAACAAAAATTGTTGGAAGAATTCTCCGATTTTGCCGAACGTGTAATCGGATTATCAAAGGGACGTTCAACGGTAACAGTCAAAGCTCGAATAAATCGTGTTGGAGTTACCAATGCCGCCGATAGAGGATTAGATATGTGGGCTAATTTCGGTATGGCTATTCAGATAAAGCATTTATCATTGACAGAAGAACTTGCGGAAAATATAGTATCATCAGTATCTTCCGATAGAATCGTTATTGTATGTAAAAATTCCGAAGAAAAACTAATTGTTTCGCTTTTAACACAAATTGGATGGAAATCTAAAATTCAAAGTATCGTCACAGAAAATGATTTAATATTATGGTATGAGAAAGCACTTAGAGGAGTTTTTGCCGAAGAAATAGGTGATAAAGTTTTATCAATTTTATATGATGAAATCTTATTGGAATTTCCTGCAACCAATTTTGATGACTTTAATGATTTCAAACATAGCAGAAGTTATGATTCCATTTTACTAAATGATATTTGGAGTAATAATTAAAAGAGCTTAATGTATATGGAGTCAAACAATAAATTTCGAGCTATAGATTTCTTTTGTGGTGGAGGTGGTATGACTTGTGGATTGCGTCAAGCAGGTATAGATGTAATTGCAGGCGTTGATTTTGATGCAGATGCAAAAGAGACATATGAACATAATAATCCCCAAAGTGTATTTATACAAGCTGATATAAAAAGATTACGTAGTAACTTTTTTGAAAGGAAATATGCAATTAAACCTTATGATGACAATCTTATTTTGGTAGGATGTAGCCCATGTCAGTATTATAGCATAATCAATACCGATAAGGAGAAATCAATGAAATCCAAAGACCTATTGAAGAATTTTGCCCGTTTTGTTGAATATTATAGACCTGGATTTATTCTTGTTGAGAATGTACCGGGTATAATGACAAATAAAAATAGCATATTACCATATTTCCTGAATAAGTTAAAAGGTCTTGGATATGAAAATATCATTTACAAAGTTGTTGATATGAGTAAATATGGAGTACCTCAAAGCAGAAAACGATTTTCTTTAATTGCATCTCGCATATCGGGATTAAATCTGAAAATGCCTAATGAAGATAGTACAACCTCAATTTTAAAAGATTTTTTGGGCACTGCCAACGGTTTTCCCAAAATACCTGCAGGAAATAAAGATTTGTCAGATTTCAATCATACCACGGCTGGTCTTAGTGATATAAATTTGAAAAGAATATCAAGAACAAAACACGATGGAGGCAGTCGACTTGATTGGGCAAATGATATGGAATTGCAATTGCCATGCTTTATTGGTAAAGATGACAGTTTCAAAGATACATTTGGTCGAATGTGGTGGGATAAACCTGCTCCAACAATAACAACAAAATTTTACAGCATTTCAAATGGTCGTTTTGGACATCCAGAAGAGGATCGTGCTATATCATTAAGAGAAGGAGCCACATTACAAACTTTTCCAAAGAATTATGTTTTTAAAACCAACAGTATTGCTGCTACAGCTAAATTAATCGGTAATGCTGTACCTTGTGAATATGCTAGAAGATTAGGAATATCTATTATATCAACAAATATATAATCTATGGAATCTCCGAAACTGAAAATGAGCTTTGACCCGCATACAATTGAGCATTTGGGAATTAAAATGTATTCGGTTTTACCGAATGCAATTGCAGAGCTTATTGCAAATGCATATGATGCAGAAGCGCATACAGTCCATGTTAAATTGTATAATGATAACGGAAACAAAAGGATTGCTGTTATTGACGATGGGATTGGAATGTCCTTCGATGAAATTAACAATAATTTTTTGAGAATTGGACGTAAGCGTAGAGCGGATGATAATGGTTTAAGTCCTAACGGCATGCGGAAAGTAACAGGAAGGAAAGGTTTGGGAAAACTTGCTTTTTTTGGAATAGGAGATACAATTCGTATTACTACTTGTCAAAATGGGCAGTGTGTAAGATTTACTTTAAGCTGGGTAGAGTTGATGAGTACTAATAGTCAAGAATATGAGCCTAAATTTTCAATATCGGAATGTGATGCTAAACAAAATGGAACTATTATAGAATTGGATGATTTAAAGCGAAAATCCGATTTTGATAAAGACGGATTAGCAATTAGTCTTTCTAAATTATTCAATTTCTTTGATGATACATTTAAAGTATATATATCATACAATGAAGAAGATGAAGTATTGGTTGACAATAAATTAAAATATCAAAATTTGCTGCCTCAGATTAGTTGGGATATTCCTAATAAAGACGTGAAAAACGAATATTTGGAAAGTCACAATGTCATTGGGCGTATTTTAGCGACAGAAAAGCCTTTGAAACCAGGACTTAGGGGTATAACGCTGTTTGCTCACGGGCGCTTGGTAAATGCTCCTGAATTTTTCGGAGTTGGGGAATCTAGTCATGGTTATTCGTATTTAACAGGATGGCTCAATGTTGATTTTATTGATGAATTAGAAGAAGATGTTATCTCTACCGATAGGCAATCGTTAAGTTGGGATTTGCCAGTAACATCAGAATTACAAGTAAATCTCAAACAATTGTTATCTGCAATTGAAAGGGACTGGAGAAATAAACGAAAGATAGAAAGGCAAAAGCGAATTTCCAGTAAGGTGCAAATAGACATAAAGGATTGGTATGGAAAACTACCTTCTGATGTTAAATCAGGAGTAGAAAATATAGTGAATAATGTTGTAGAAAATTCGGAATTAGCTGATGATAAACAAACTGAAGTTGTCGGTATGCTTCATGCGCTTATACCTGAATATGCCAATTATCATTGGAGGCATATGCATTCAACTGTTAAAGATGCATCCTATGAAGATTATAAAAATGCAGATTTTTACAGGGCTGTAGAAGAGGCGATTAAACGCTATGAAACAATGATACAAAAAGTCTCTGGATTAAAAACAGATGGACAAACTTTAATGGGGGCTGTTTTTGGTAAAAATAATGCAAAATTATCTGTGACCTCGAAGTATAAGAGGATAGATGGAAGTGATTTTTCTGATAGTACTAAAGAAAATATAGAAGACGGACAAAAGTTTATGTCAATGGGGCTAATGGCAGGTGTTAGGAATCCATTGGCTCATGAAGAAAAAAAGGAATTAAAAACTACAAATTTATTCTCTGAAAAAGACTGTTTGGATATATTAAGTCTAATATCTCATTTATTCAGAAGACTGGATGATGCAGAAAAATTAGAATAATCATGTCGGATATATTCTCAAAAGAAAAACGATCCATTATAATGTCTAAAATCTCTGGTAAAAACACAAGGCCAGAAATTTTAGTTAGGAAATATTTATTTGCTCATGGTTTTAGATTTCGCGTAAACGATAAACGATTACCAGGGAAACCGGATATACTGTTACCTAAATATAAATCCGTTATTTTTGTTAATGGATGTTTCTGGCATGGACATGAGAATTGTAAAGCTGCTACTCTTCCAAGTTCAAATGTTGATTATTGGAGAAATAAAATATCGTCAAATGTTGAACGAGATAAAAAACAGCAAATGCAATTAGAACAAATGGGATATAAAGTGTTTGTTATATGGCAATGTCAATTAAATTCAAAAGAGCAAGAAGATACTCTGCAAAATTTAGTAGAAGAATTAACAGTTAAAGATTGTATTTCCCACCAATAATAGATAATTTTGTAGTGTAAAGAGTTATTTGATAGTTATACACGGCAAATCACAGAATTTCGCTTGATTTCCAAATCGTTACCACTGTTTATCGAATACTCCGTTAAATGTTTATTCTTCAAACGATTGTGTCAAACCGTTGAAAATCTAAAATAAGAATAAATTTTAATAAGGGCTGCCCAAAAAGAAAAAAATGCAGTTGCCATCCTATAGATACTTGCAGAAAGGATAAAATTTACTTTTAGACCTTTTGGGATAGCCCTTATTAATACTTCAGATAAAATTCCTTAGGTTATATTTTCAATCCTTTGGACCGGGTTTCCTCCTTGGCATACAGTCCCGGACGCCCGATTATGACATGGTTGGCAACGATACTATCCGCCGGACTGCGTATCTGCGGCGGTGCATTTTCGGGATATTGCGCCTGCCTGTTCCTCACATCTTCCGCTTCCGGCTTGAGCTGTTGCCCTTCATTCTCCTTTTCTGCGACTTCGGGCGTGGGTGGCGCAAGCTCCAGCTGAATTTTTCGGTCAAGGGCGGCAAGTTCGGACTTCAACTGCTTCAGCTCGTCCTCCTTCTTCCACACCTTACCCGCTATCTCCTGTAACTGCGGTATCTCCATCTCCAGCACCTCGTTCTTCGCCTTGTACTGGTCGATGATGGAGGGTATCCTCTCCATCGCGTTGAGGAAGTTTCGGGCGGCAGCCATCGGATCAGCCATTGCCAGATGTCCCGTTGTTATAGGTGTACTTGTAGTTCCCCTCTACCACGAAGCGGTTGTCGGTAAACTCCAATCCCTCTTTGAGTATCCTCTCGCTCACCACCTTTATCGGAAAACCGTACAGTTCTCCGACCTGTGTGTAAAGCCCGCCCGTAGTGGCGTTTTTCGCTATCTCCTGCAAACGCTTTCCGATAACCTTCTCATCGGCGGAATCCACACCGTCCACCTTTATTATATTAAGGCGGTTGCCCTCCCTGTCGGTCTGCGCCACCGAAAGGAAGCGGTTCCAGTCCTCCGTCATGGCATCTATGAAAGCCGTGTTGTTACGCAACTCGCCCGTCTTCGACTCTAACTTGAACTCCGAATCACGCTTGCCCTTGTTAAACGACTTGCGTTCCCCTTCGAGCGAGGCGATGCGCTTTTCAAGTTTCGCCTTGTCCAGCAGGTCGGTGTTGCCGGATAGCAACGCCATATATTCCGAAAAGTTCATGCCCGATTTCTCGTCCACTGCCCCCTCGTCGATGGTACGCGCCCCCATAGCACCGCTTTTGAGCTGGCTGATGAAAGTCTGCTTGCAGTGCAGGAGGTTGAACTTGTAGCTGTCCAGTGACTTCTCCACCGCGTAGATGATTACATCCACGTTGTTCCCGGCGAAATGTTTGGCAATCTCATTACCTGCCCTAACTCCGCGTCCGTCACGCTGTTGCAAGTCGGACGGTCGCCACGGCGTATCGAGATGATGGATAGCCACACACCGTTTCTGGGCGTTCACACCCGTTCCGAGCATAGAGGTAGAGCCGAACAGCACACGCACCGTCCCGGCGTTCATGGCGTCTATCACCGCCTTCCGCGCCTTGTCGGTCTTGCACTCCTGAATGAAGCGCACCTCGCTTGGCGGTATACCGTAGTCCTCCGTCAGTTTGCGCTTGATTTCCGAATAGACGTTCCACCCGTCGCCCGGCTGGTATGTCCCCAAATCAGAGAAAACGAACTGCGTGCCTTTCTGGGCGTCGTATTTTTGATAATACTCCGCGATCATCTTGGCACAGTGACTCGCTTTGTTGTCGGGGATGATCTTCGTAATTCGGGTCTATCATGCGCATGTCGAGTGCCATTTTCCGGGCATAGTCCGTGGCGATGAGCATCTTCGCCTTTTCTTCCGTTTCCGAAAGCGGCAGCCTGCCCAACAAGGTGGCATCGCCCGTCTTGGCGAACTGCATCAGTTTCTGTATGAAGTCCTCCTGTTCCGGCGTGGGCGGTATATGGTGCAGTATCTCGTTCTTGGCAGGACGGTCAACGCCCACATCCTCCGCCGTGCGGTAGTCCGTGATTTCATTATAGAAGGCGGCAAGCTCCGGCACTTTGATGAAGTAGCGGAAACGCTCCTTCTGGACCACATTGTTCGTCACGTTAAATTCAAAATCCGTCGTCTTCTTGGCAAATATCGCCGCCCAAGCGTCGAAACACCTTATGTCCTGCCGTTCCAGCTCCTTCGGGCGCAGGTACTTGAACAGCAGGTACAATTCAGTCAGTGAGTTGCTGATAGTCGTGCCGGAGAGGAAGGTCGCACCCAAGTCTTTTCCTGTGCGCTCCTGTATGGTGCGTATGGCAAAGAGCATGTTAAGTGCCTTCTGGCTTCCCTCGCTGTTTCCCAATCCCGCCACACGGTCGTGGCGCGTGTTGAAAGTCAGATTCTTGAACTGGTGGCTCTCATCTATGAAGATGTGGTCGATGCCCATCTGCTTGAAATCCACCACGTCGTCCGTGCGTGACTTTATGGCGTGTTCCACCTTCTCCAGCTTCGCTTCAAGGTTGTGCTTGCGCTTCTCCAATCCTTTCAGCATCGCCCGCGACACGTTCTTTCCCTGCTGCCGTAGCACTTCGAGGTTTTCCTCCACCGTGTCAAGCTCTGCTTGCAGGATGCGCTGCTGCAATTCCGGCGACTGCGGTATCTTGCCGAACTGGTCGTGCGACATGATGACGCAATCGTAGTCGTTGTTCTTTATATTATTGAAGAAGCGCACACGGTTGGCGGTCGAAAAGTCCTTCTCCGAAGCGTACAGAATACGTGCGTTGGGATATGCCGCCTGATAGGTGGCGGCAATCTCCGCAACGTTGGCTTTCAGCCCGATAATCATCGGCTTATGTGCCAATTTCAGACGCTTCATCTCATGCGCGGCGATGCACATTATCAGCGTCTTGCCGGTTCCCACCTCGTGGTCGCAAATTCCGCCGCCGTTCTGTTTCAGCATCCAGACGCAATCCATCTGCGAGGGATAGACGCTCTTGATACCCCGGCTTGCCAAGCCCTTTCAGATTGAGGTCGGGGAAGGTCTGGTGCGAGCCGTCATACTTCGGGCGCACGAAACAGTTGAACTTGCGGTTATACATTGTCGTCAGCCGTTCCTTGAACTGCGGCGACTGTTCTTCGAGCCATTCGGAGAAACCGTTGCGGATTTCATCAATCTTGGCGTTGGCGAGCTGTATGCCCTCGCTGTCGCGCACCTTGATGTCGTTGCCATGCTCGTCCTTGCCGATGGACTTCATCATGTCGGGGCAGGTGTTGTGCAGGGCGTGTTTCAAGAGGTGCATACCGTCATAGTTCCGGTAATACCCCTTTACCAGAAACTCGTCCGTGATTTTCATGGTGCGGTAGCCGCACGCAACCGAAAACTCGTCCATGCTTGCGGAATAGGCGATTTTCACCTCCGTGTCGAACAGCCGGCTCATGTAGGCGGCATAGACACCCGTCGGAATCCAGCGTTCCCCGAAATTGAAGTCCAGATCCTCGAAGGCGATGCGCTGCGGCTCGGCATCTTTCAGAGCCTCCAACGCCTGCTTCACCTCCGGCATACGCTCATTTTCGGGGATTGTCACCCATCCATGCCTCTATGCGTTCCGCTTTCTCTATGACATTTCCCGGCGATGAAACGGTCTTTGATTTCGTAACCGGTCACGAGCGGATTGTAGTAGATGCGCCCTTGCAGGGCAGTGAGCAAATCCTCCGCCGTGCTGTCGGTTATCTCCCGCATATAGTCGAGATTGACCGTACCATATTTGTTGAGCGACGCAGACAGGGCTTCTTCGGGAGAGCCTACGTTGGCATGGCTCTCCACCGCGAAGGAAACAGGATGCTCGAAGATGTCCGCCTTGACGAACTTTCCGTTTTCCATCCCGTTCCAGCGAAAGGATGTCGCGCCCGCCCGCATCCATCATCACTAACTTCACGTTCTGCTTGGCGTTGAGGTTGCCGTAGCGCATGACAAACTCATCGTAACAGGTATTCAGATGCTCTCGCCACGGAACATTTGCCTCGCGCCGGAGCGATTCATAACGGTACAGACGCTCGTAGGCGTCACGCAGCGACACATACAACAACGCCTTTTCCTTCTGGTATCCTTTCAGGTCGAGCGGCTGGAATGTCGCCCCGTATGGCGTGATGTCTTTCAGGTAGCCGATGTTATGACGCCCCCGGTCAGCCACCAGCGACCCTTCGCGCAGGTGCATCTCCGGCGTGCGGTGGTAGGCACGCGGAGAAAGGTCCACGACTTCCTCCTTCGGCTTTTCCGCTTCGATGTCGGGGAAAAGGAAAGTCCCCACCGCTTCCGATGGGGTATCTGTAACGGCAGGTGCGGCGACTGCCTCCGGCTGTGTTTCCTCCTGTCGTGGCTGCTCACGGGAAGTTTCCGGCACGGCTTTCACTTCCGTCTTTTCCGCCACTTGTTTCTCGTTATGCTGCCTTGCCAGTTCCCGAAGTTCTTTCCTACGCTCCGGCGTCAAACCCATCATCATTTCATAGAAACCGTTGATGGGAGGATTGGTATCCCAGTCCAGTGTGGCATAGATGTCGTCCGGGTCGGCAGGCTTGGCGGTGTTCTCCGCTTTCACCTCCTTATTCTCCATAGCGGGTTTTGCAGTTGGAGCTGTCGGTGTAACCGTGACTTTCGGTTTGGGCGGAGTGGACTTTGCCGTAACTGCCTTTTTCACCGTCTTTTTCTTTTTGGAGGTTTTCGGTTGGCTGACCTCTTCCGTCATCCCCCAGAGGTCAAGCAGGGTGAGCTGCACGCCTGCGGAATATTGCGGGCGCGGTTCTATCTCCGGCTTTTCATCTGCGGGTTGCGGCTTTTCTGTCGGAGTTTCCACCGTCTGCGCCGAGGATACTGTTTCCAATTTTATGGCAGGACGCTCTACTTTATTTTGAACGGCAACTTTTTCTTCCGTTCCCTGCCTGCCGGATTGAACCCGAATACAAGCGCATGGCAAGCCTGTAATGGAAATCCTCGTCGAGCATACGGCGCAAATCCCCGGCGATGCCTGCTGCCTTGCCCTCGTGCAGATAAACCATAGCGGGCTTCCCGTAGGGGTCTGTGTCAAGTTTCGCCATCGTATGCACGATGCGTTCCGGGTGGTGGATGAAATAGGCGTTGTCGGTCAGGGCGGTTTTCGTGTCCGTCTGTATCACGGTCATCAGCCGCTCGTCCTGCGACATTTCCTTCTTGCTGAGGTTCTTTTGCAGGACAATCAGGTCACTGCCCACCTCCGTGCCCCGCGTTGTCCGTGAACAGGTTGTTGGGCAGGCGTATCGCGGATACCAGATTGGCCTGACTGAACAGCTCGTTACGCACGGAGGTCTTGGTGCTATTCAATACCCCTTGCGAGGTGATGAACGCCACGATACCGCCGTCACGCACGGCATCCAGTCCTTTGAGAAAGAAATAGTTGTGGATGGTTTTCTGGGCGGAGCGTCTGCCGAAAGAGTCGCTCCGCTGAAACTCCGCGTCGAACACGGCAATGTCACCGAACGGAATGTTGGACACCGCCAAGTCGAAATAATTGTTGAACGGTCTTTCGATTTTCTCAAAACCGCAGGTGCGCATTTTCTGGTCGGGATAGAGATGCCTCAAGATTGTACCCGTGAGCAGATCCTTCTCGAAAGCCATCACATCCGCATTGGGGCTGTGCCGCAGCATGGAATCCACGAACACGCCGACACCTGCCGACGGTTCGAGCATACGGGCGGGGCGGACGCTGTAATCTGCCAGCACGTCCGCGATGGTGTCGGTTATCTCTTTGGGGGTGTAGAAAGCGGTCAGCACGGACGCTTTCAGCGAATCCACAAACCGCTTGTACTCTGTTTCGTCCTTGCTGTTCTCACGGATAAGCCTGTGCAGCTCCACCGTCGGGGCGAACAGTTCGAGGTCGGATTTCGCCCACCGGACGGCATCCGTCAGTTCCTTTGCAGGGTTGAGGATACATTTCAGACCGCCGAAACCGCAGTACCTTTGAAGTATGGCACGCTCTTCGGTTGTCGCTGTCCTGTTTTCCCTGTCAAGGATGAATGCCGTCCGTATCGCCTCGATGTTGTCCCGCAGTTTCTGTTTGCGGTTAAACGCCATATTCGTCTAAGTAAAGGACGGTTGCTCCCGTCAGCTCCGTGTAGAGCAGGTCGTAATCGGAAGACAGGGCGAAATTGTCATCCGAGAGGTCATAGACGGAGAACACGTTGCCGACAAGCGGCAGCAGTTTCAGGACAAAGGCTTCACGCTTCTCTTCCGGCACTTCATCGGCAAACTCGTTTTCCACGACTTCGCGGAGGATGGCGTAACGGGAATAATGCAGCCCGCGCAGCAGCGTGTCCATCGCCAGTTCCTGCGCACCATCGGCGGGATAGCCTTCAAGCCGTGCCCTCTCATACGTTTCGGCGGCACGGTCGGCCCGTTCCCGTATGAAAGCGGTGTCGTCAGCCTGTTCAAACTTGTTCGTGCGGAGATAGTCCAGCAGGTACAGACCGTAATAGGAAAAGTCGGTCTGACCCTCGTTTTTCTTCTTGTTGTTCATTACTTTGGATTTAGCGGATTGATAATTAACGGGATAATCGGTTGGAAAAAGGAAGAAAAAGGCACTCGGTATCCCTCCGAGTGCCACCACTAAATCCAAAGTATGAGTGTAATCCGGTATCGAAGAACAATTCATTACTCTGAACAAGTGGCAAAGTTAATACTATTTCTTCCGTCCTGAAAATTTCTTGCCCTTTTTAGCCTCCGGGAACACAAAAGTCGTGTTATATTCCCCGTCAAAGGCGACAACAGCATCGAAACTCTTGCCCTGTTTGCTCTTG